>TARA_R110002110_G_scaffold415745_1_pt1 | contig 55421 bp, 55 predicted proteins | sample TARA_R110002110 | Tara Oceans TARA_R110002110 (sample SAMEA4397330) | marine metagenome | biome: Polar Biome; feature: [SRF] surface water layer (ENVO:00010504); material: water (ENVO:00002006), including particulate matter (ENVO:01000060) such as... | depth 5 m | reverse complement strand
TGTCAGTATCCCGGCTGCCAGGAATCCGAGTACGTGGACGCCCATCATGTCCGGCACTGGGCGGACGGTGGCGAAACACGGCTGGATAACCTGGTGACGCTGTGTCGATTCCATCACCGGCAGCTGCACCGCGGCTGCTTTGATATTCGCCTGAACGGGGTTTCCGCGGAAATCCTGGCGCCACGGGACTCTTAGGGGCCGAGATTCCATTGGGAAAGAGGGTCGCTTGCACAGCGTATCTTGCCAGGGAACATTCAGTCCTACTGTCATTGGATTTGTCCTGTAGGCTGGACAAACCTGGCATTGCCCAGCGTGGCGGATAAACAGGGGATTCAATGCTGGCCTTTTGTAGCTGCTCCAGGTTCTGAAGGCATCGGCACTACTGCAAGACCCTCGTGCCACTGGGCCCGACCCCATTCTCCTGGTACTCCACCGCACCGTCCCGGGCCCAGAGGTAGTGGGGCGTGCCCGCGGGCGCCAGGTACAGGCCGCCCTCCGGTACTGCCACCATTGCGTCCTCGTCGAAGGATTCACCGAACCCGACCCACAGGGTTCCCTTCAACACAGTGCTGTTGCGGGTATCGGGGTGGATATGGGGCGGGATGCGGGCGCCGGGCTCAAGGCGCACCCGGTACTGATATATGCCCTCATCTTCCTGACTGCCGAGCAACCAGGCACCGCCCACACCGCCCAGGCCCAGCGGCGCTGACCAGGCAGCCTGGTCAGGGTGAATCGGTTTGGGGGACTCGGCCTGCACGGTCAGCGACAGGGCGGCGCAACAAGCGAGAACGAAGAGTGTGCGAGCTGCAGTCATCGGTAGACCTCTGTTTGGGGTCTCGCATAATGCGAGACCTGACCCCGGAGCTGTGTGACCCCGGAGCTACGTGACCGGAGCTACGAGCTTAGCCTCTCCAGCGCCACCCGCAAGCCCTCGGGGATCGGCACCGACTTGTTGGCCGCGCGGTCCACGAAGACATGGACAAAGTGGCCGTGGGCCAGGGCCTCGTCCTCGCCCTGGCGGAAGATGGCGATGCCGTACTGCACCGAGCTGTTGCCGAGACGATCCACCCGCAGGCCGCCTTCGATGGCTTCCGGGTAGCTGGCGGGGGCGTGGTAGTCGCAGCCGGACTGCACCACGTAGCCGACGATCTTGCCGTCGGTGATATCCAGTCCGCCCTCCTCAATCAGGTAGCGGTTGGCCACGGAATCGAAGTAGGAGTAATACACCACGTTGTTGATGTGGCCGTAGATGTCGTTGTCGGACCAGCGGGTGCTGATCGGGTAGAACACCTTGTAGTCACTGCGCTGCGGGCGCTTGCTCATGCGGTGACCCCGTAGGCGGCGCGGTAGATGTCCAGGGCATCGGCGAGAGCCACCTCCCGCGGATTGTTGACCAGCAGCCGCTGCTGCAGCATGGCATCTTCTGCCAGCATCGGCAGATCCTGTTCCGGCACACCGGCAGCCTGCAAGGTTGCGGGAAGTTGCACGTCGTCGATCAAGCCGCGGATGGCGACCACCAGGGCGGCGGCGCGGGCTTCAACACCGCCGCTGACACCGGGCACCAGGATCTCCGCCAGCTCGGCATACAGGGGCGCGGCGTCCGGCATGTTGAACGCCAGCACCGAGGGCAGCACCAGGGAATTGGTGAGGCCGTGGGGGATGTGGTAGTGGCCGCCCAGGGGATAGGCCAGCGCATGTACCGCCGCCACCGGGGCGTTGGCAAAGGCCTGCCCCGCGAGGCAAGCGCCCAGCAGCATGCCGGCGCGGGCCTCGCGGTCGCTACCGGTGTGCACCGCGGTGCGAATATGGGTTCCCAGCAGGCGCAGGGCTTCCCGCGCCAGGTTGTCGGACAGGGGATTCTTTTTCACCTTCGAGGTGTAGGCTTCAATGGCATGGACCATGGCATCGACCCCGGTCATCGCGGTCACCGCCGGCGGCAGGCCCAGGGTCAGGTCCGGGTCCAGCACCGCCACATCGGGCAGCAGCACCGCGGAGGATACCCCGGCCTTGGTGGTCTCCCCGGTGGTGATGACCGCCACCGGTGTGACTTCCGAGCCGGTTCCCGCGGTGGTCGGCACCAGGATCATGGGCAGCCGGCCACCCTGCACCTGGTCGACGCCGTAGAGGGAAGCCAGCGGCCGGGATCCCCCCAGCAGCACCGCCACCACCTTGGCGACATCCATGGAACTGCCGCCGCCAACGGCGATCACGCCGTCGACTCCGGCCTCGCGCCCGACAGCAGCCGCCGCTTCCACCGTCGCTTCCGGCGGATCCTCCCGCACCTGGTCGAAGAGTATGGCCGGCAGCCCCTCGGCATCCAGCGCCGCCAGCACCGGCTGCACCAGGCCGATCGCCACCAGCCCGGGGTCGGTGACCAGCAGGGGCTTGCTGATGCCCAGGCGCCTGCAGCTGTCTGCCAGCTGCAGGGCACTGCCCGGGCGACAGACCAACTGTGGCACGGTGTTGAACACGAACGGCTGCATCGCGGGCCTCCTACATGGTCAGGATGACTTTACCCCGGGCGCGGCGCTCCATCATACAGGCGTAGGCGTCCCGATACTCCTCCAGCGGGAACGTGTCGGTGACCACCGGATTGAGCTTGCCCTCGGCGAACAGGCCCCACAGCGCGTGGATGTTCTGCAGGTTGACCTCCGGCTCCTCCGCCATGAAGCGGCCCCAGAACACGCCGACAATGGCACAGCCCTTGAGCAGGGTCAGGTTGAGCGGGATGCTGGGAATGGGGCCGCTGGCAAAGCCGATCACCAGGTAGCGTCCCTTCCAGGCCATGCTGCGCACCGCCGGCTCCGAGAAGTCGCCGCCCACCGGGTCGTAGACCACGTCCACGCCCTTGCCGCCGGTCAGCTCCTTGAGCGCATCCTTGAGGGACACCTTGCTGTAGTTGATCACCTCGTCGGCACCGAGCTTTTTGCACAGCTCGAGCTTTTCATCCGTGCTGGCGGCGGCAATCACTTTGGCCCCGAACAGCTTGCCCAGCTCGATCGCGGTAGTGCCGACGCCACCGGCCGCGCCGAGCACCAGCAGGGTCTCCCCGGGCTGGATATTGGCGCGCTGTTTGAGCGCATGGTAAGAAGTGAAGTAAGTGATGGAGACGCCCGCCGCCTGCTCGAAGCTGAGCCCGTCGGGCATCGGGAACACGGCGTTGTGGTCCGCCACGATGCGCGAACAGAAGGCGCCGTGGGAACCCATGGAAATCACCTTGTCACCGGGCTTGAGCCGGGTCACGTTCTTGCCGACCGCCGCCACCACGCCGGAGCACTCGCCGCCGGGAATAAACGGCAGGTCCGGCTTGGTCTGGTACTTGTTCTGGATGATCAGCACGTCGGGGAAATTGAGACCCGCCGCCTTCACATCGATCAGTACCTCGTTGTCACCCGGCTCCGGGTCGGGCCAGTTGGTCTCGAAGGCCAGCTTCTCGGGCAGGCCGTGTTCCTTGCAGACAACTGCTTTCATGCTATGCCACCTCGAACAGGCCGGCGGCACCCATGCCACCGCCGACACACATGGTAATGACCACATACTTGACCCCGCGGCGCTTGCCCTCGATCAGGGCGTGACCGATCATCCGCGAGCCGCTCATGCCATAGGGGTGGCCGATGGAAATCGCACCGCCGCTGACATTGAGCTTGTCGTTGTCGATGCCGAGCTTGTCGCGGCAGTACAGCACCTGCACCGCGAAGGCCTCGTTGAGCTCCCAGAGGCCGATGTCGTCCACGGTCAGGCCGTGCTGCTTGAGCAGCTTGGGCACTGCGAATACCGGACCGATACCCATCTCATCCGGCTCGCAGCCCGCCACGGCGATGCCGCGATAGATGCCCAGCGGCTCCAGGCCTTCCTGCTGCGCGGTTTTGGCGTCCATCAGCAATTGCGCCGAGGAACCGTCCGACAGCTGGGAGGCATTGCCGGCGGTGATGGTGCCGCCCTCGATCACGGTCTTGAGTCCCGCCAGGCCCTCGGCGGTGGTGGCACGCAACCCTTCGTCGGCACTGACTGTGGCCTCGGCTTCGGACTGCTCGCCCGTTTCCTTGTTCCAGACGATGCGCTTGCAGGTCACTGGCACCAGCTCGGCGTCGTAGCGGCCGGCCTCGTAGGCGGCAGCGGTGCGCTGCTGGGACTGCAGGCCATACTCGTCCATGGCCTCGCGGGAGATATTGTAGCGCTTGGCCACCACTTCCGCGGTCTGCAGCATGGGCATGTGGATGTTGGGGTGCATCGCCATCAGCTCTTCGTCGACCAGGCGGTGCAGGTTCATGTGCTCGTTCTGCACCAGGGATATGGATTCCAGGCCGCCGCCGATCACACAGCTCATGCCATCGTGCATGATCTGCTTGGCCGCGGTAGCCACGGCCATCAGGCCGGAGGAGCACTGGCGGTCGATGGTCATGCCGGACACCGTGACCGGCAGGCCCGCGCGCAGGGCGATCTGCCGCGCCACATTGCTGCCGGTTGCGCCCTGCTGCAGGGCACTGCCCATGATGACATCCTCGATCCGGGCCGGGTCAATACCGGCGCGGCGGACCACCTCGGCCACGGAGGCCGCGCCCAGGCTGGCGCCGCCGAGATTATTGAACCCGCCCCGGTAGGCCTTCGCAATCGGGGTGCGGGCGGTCGCTACAATCACTGCTTCTTTCATAATATTCTCCCGGCGCCCCGCCCTGGGCGGGACGCGCCTGTTGCTCTAGTCGAGTTTGATACCGAGACCTTTCGCGGCCTCGCCGATCATCTTCATGCTCTGCTCAAAGCCCGCGGTCAGCTCGCGCTCGCCGTCCCGCTTGCTGATCTGCTCCCAGTGCGCCGCAATCCCTTCCGGTGTCTGCTCGTCCAGCGGCAGCCACACACTCTCGGTTTCGACGATGCGGGAGACCGCAAAGGCACCCGCGCCGGCGGCCAGAATGGTGCGGTTGGGGGAGTCCTCACTGGCCAGGTACAGCACCGCCGGAGTCACGGTTTCCGGGGTCAGCAGCTCAAACGCCTGCTCCGGCAGCAGGCCCTCGGTCATGCGCGTGCCCGCGGTGGGTGCCAGGGCATTGACCCGGATGTTGTACTTGGCGCCTTCCTGCACGAGGGTATTCATCAGGCCGATCACGCCCATCTTGGCGGCGCCGTAATTGCTCTGGCCGAAGTTGCCGTAGAGGCCGCTGGAGGACGTGGTCACGACGATGCGGCCGTAGGCCTGTTCGCGCATGATCTCCCACACCGCCTTGGTGCAGTTGACGGTGCCCATCAGGTGCACATCCAGCACCAGCTGGAAATCCTCCAGGCTGCCCTTGGTGAAACTCTTGTCGCGGAGGATGCCGGCGTTGTTGATCAGGATATCGACCCGGCCCCACTGGTCCATGGCCTGCTGCGCCATGGCCTCCACCTCGGCGTAGTTGGCGACGTTGGCACCGTTGGCGATCGCCTCGCCGCCGGCGGCCTCGATTTCCGCCACCACGGCGCGCGCCGCTTCGCTGGAGGCGCCGGTGCCGTCCTTGGAACCGCCGAGATCATTGACCACCACTTTCGCGCCGCGCTGGGCCAGGGCGATGGCGTGGCAGCGACCCAGACCCTGGCCGGCACCGGTCACGATGGCCACCTTGCCGTCATAGCGAATACTCATTACGTCCTCTCCTTCCTGTAGGAGCCCGCTCCGCGGGCGAATTCTTAAATGGGCATGGGTGGATCATCGCGCGGAGACCGCGCTCCCACGGGAGACCGCGCTCCCACCTTTCTGTAGGAGCCCGCTGGCCCAGGCCACCCTCTCTGTCCACTGCGTGGCCATTCACCTTGTCCGCGGGCGATAATTTGTTCAGCCCACGATCACCATGGACAGCCATTCGGCCACCAGGGCCGGTGTCTCCTCGCCCTCGATCTCTACCGTAATACCCTGCTTGATCAGGAAGCGCTTGTCATCCTTCGGCTGCACATCGAGGATCTCGATGTGGCCGCGCACCCGCTTGCCAGCCTTGACCGGCGCCAGGAAGCGCACCTTGTCGAAGCCGTAGTTCAGACCCATGACCACGCCTTCCGGCATGATGCCGTGGTCCTCGCACAGCTTCGGCAACATCGCCAGGGTCAGCAGGCCGTGGGCAATGGTGCCGCCAAAGGGTGTCTGCGCCGCTTTTTCCTGATCCACGTGAATGAACTGGTGGTCCTCGGTGCAGTCGGCAAAGGTGTTGATCCGGTCCTGGTCCATAATCGACCAGGCGCTGGGCTCCAGTTTGGTGCCCTTGTAGTTAACCAGCTCTTCTTTCGGGACTATCGTAAAGGCCATTCCGGGCTCCTTGTTGTATCTCTGTCGTGTTGCAGGTGTGCATTGAGTGCGGGTCCCTGGGCGATACAGGTCACCCGCCCGCGCGGTCAGCCGTCGCGGAAGGTCGCATTGACCTCCTGCTGCTGCATGTAGCCCTTGAGCTCGTTGCGGCCGACCACCATGCGGTGCACTTCGTCCGGGCCGTCGGCCAGGCGCAGGGTGCGCTGGGCCATGTACATGGTGGCCAGCGGCGTATCCTGGGAGACGCCAGTGGCACCGAACATCTGGATCGCCTGGTCGACGATGCGGATGGAGATATTGGGCACCGCGGTCTTGATCATGGAGATCCACACCCGCGCTTCCCTGGGGTCGACATTGTCCATCATCCAGGCGGTCTTCAGGGTCAGCAGGCGCGCCATCTCGATATCCATGCGCGCATTGGCAACAATGTCGATGTTGCCGCCCAGCCGCGCCAGCGGCTTGCCAAACGCGGTGCGGGACACGGAGCGCTCGCACAGCAGCCGCAGCGCCTTTTCCGCCGCGCCAATGGCGCGCATGCAGTGGTGGATGCGGCCCGGGCCGAGGCGGCCCTGGGAGATTTCAAAGCCGCGGCCGGGGCCGAGGATCATGTTGTCTTTCGGCACCCGCACGTTGGTATAGCGCTGGTGCATGTGGCCGTGGGGCGCATCGTCCATGGAAAACACGTGCATGGGGCGAATGTTCTCCACCCCGGGAGTATTCATGGGCACCAGGATCTGCGATTGCTGCAGGTGCTTGGGGGCGTCCGGGTCGGTCTTGACCATCACGATCATGATCTTGCAGCGCGGATCGCCGGCGCCGGAAATGTAGTGCTTCTCGCCGTTGATCACCCACTCGTCACCCTCCAGTACCGCACTGGTGCAGATGTTGGTGGCATCGGATGAAGCAACGTCGGGCTCGGTCATGGCATAGGCGGAGCGGATCTCGCCATTGAGCAGCGGCTGCAGCCACTCCTGCTTCTGGGCTTCGCTGCCGTACTTGTGCAGCACTTCCATGTTGCCGGTGTCGGGCGCGGCGCAGTTGAACACCTCGGCGGCGATGTGGGACTTGCCCATTTCTTCCGCGAGATAGGCGTATTCAACGGTGGTCAGCCCCGAGCCGTGCTCGCCGTCGGTCAGGAAGAAATTCCACAGGCCGGCCGCCTTCGCCTTGCCCTTGAGGGTTTCCATGATTTCGGTCTGGCGGGCGGTAAATTGCCAGCGGTCGCCGACGCCGATCTCGGCGATATATTCCTCTTCAACCGGGGCAATTTCCTCGGCCACGAAGGCCCTGACCTGCGCCAGCAGGGGCTGCAACTTGTCACTGACTCCAAGATCCATGATGTACTCGCTTCTCTGGTAAAAAATGAGTGAAAGGCGGCCGCGGCTACTGCCCGGCCCCCGGGGTGAGCGCTGCCGCGTAATCCGCCTTCAGCTGCCGCTTGAAGATCTTGCCCGAGGCGATACGCGGCAACTGCTCGCGCTGCAGCCAGATGTGCGCCGGCACCTTGAACGCCGCCAGGTGTTCGCGCAGGTAGTCCTGCAAATCCGCGGCTGCAAGTTCCTGCCCTGCGCGCACCACCACGACCGCAGCCACCGCTTCGCCGAGACGCTCGTCGGGCAGGCCGAACACGGCAGCCTCCTGGACCGCCGGGTGCTTGTGGATGGCGGCTTCCACTTCGATGCAGCTGATATTCTCGCCGCCGCGAATAATGATGTCCTTGATCCGGTCGACAATGTAGAGAAACCCGTGCTGGTCCAGCCGGGCCACATCGCCGGTGTGGAACCAGCCGTCGATAAAAGCCTCCCGGGTGGCCTCGGCCTTGTTCCAGTAGCCGCGGCAATTGGCAGTGGACTTGATGCACAGCTCCCCCTGTTCGCCGACCGGCAGGCTGTTGCCGCCGCCATCAATGATCTTGAATTCCGTCACCGCGGGGACGATGCGCCCGGTACTGGCGGGGTTGGCGACATAGGCCGCGCCGGCATTGACCGCACCGATGGCGTTGGTCTCGGTGAGACCGTAGCCAATGCCGGGGACCGAGCGCTTGAAGGTGGAGGCAATCTTGCCGACCTGGTCCGGGGGGCGCGCTGCGCCCCCGGAAAAGATGTCCACCAGCGAGGAGATGTCACGGTCCGTGTACCGGGCCGCCGCCTGCAACTCCGCTGACATCGTGGGCACGCCGTTGAACCAGGTAATGCGCTCCGCTTCGATCAGGCGCAGGGCCTCCTGCACATCCCACTTGTGCATGATCACCAGCTTGCGGCCGATCAGCAGCGACAGCAGGAAGGCCGAGTGGCTGGCGGTACAGTGGAACAGGGGAATGGTGAGCAAGCCGGCGGGAGGCAGCGAGGACGCCGCAGAATCGCCGGCGAGCATCTTGCTCACCGTGCCCAGCAGCATCCAGCTCCAGAGTGCCGCGAGGATGGCGCGATGAGTGGACACCGCACCCTTGGGGTGCCCCGTGGAACCGGAGGTGTACATGATGGTGGCGTCATCCTCGGGCGCCACCTCGACCACGGGCATCGCCGCACCGGCAAACTCCGCCTGCAGGGCGTCGAAATCCTCGGTTGCCAGCGCCTGGTCGGAGACATCCCCCACCGCAATAATGCGCAGCTGATAGCGTTCGGCAATCGGCGCCAGGCGGGCCGCGCGCTCCGGGTCCGCCACCACAATCCGGCTGCCACTGTCCTCGATGCCGTAGTCGAGTTCATCCGTGGTCCACCAGGCGTTCATGGGTACCGCCACCGCGCCAATGGAGACAATGGCGATGAACGCCATCATCCACTCCGGGTTGTTGCGGCTGGCGATCGCCACCCGGTCTCCGGGAACCACACCGAACCGCTGCTGCAGGGCGGCACCGAGGGCGGCGCTGCGAGCCCAGGTTGCGCTGAAGCTGTAGCGCTGCTCACGGTAGACGACGAAATCCCTGTCGCCGTGATTCTGCATCAGGGCGCAGTAGGCGCCGAGGTTGGCGGGCATGGTGACGTAGGTCTGGAAATCCACGCCGTTGATTTTCACCCCTTCCAGGGCAAAGGGCTGCCCGTCGGCGGTAAGGGCGGCGACGGTGGCCGCGTACTGTTCGAGTGCCGGATCCATTGGGATTGTTATCGCTCCGTCCCGGGGACCGCTAGAACCCGCCCAAGCGGGCAAAGCGGTCGAGGTGGTAGTTATAGTCACCAAAGCAGTGCTGGGCAACCCGGGCACGCTTGATGAAAAAGCCGATGTCGTACTCGTCGGTCATGCCGATGCCGCCGTGCATCTGGATGCCCTCGTTGGTAGCGCGCTGCGCGACTTCACAGAGCTTGGCCTTGGCGGCGCTGGCCAGCTGCGGCAGCTCGGGATCGTCGGCATCGATGGCCTGCAGCGCCTGCAACACGATGGAGCGGGCCAGTTCCAGCTCCGCGAACAGTTCCGCCGCCCGGTGCTGCAGCCCCTGGAAGGAACCGATCAATTTGCCGAACTGCTTGCGCTCCTTGAGATAGGCCACCGTGCGCTCAAATGCCTCGGTGGAGAGGCCCAGCAACTCGGAGGCCAGGCCGATATTGGCAATATCCAGGGTGCGGCCGAGGCCCGCCCAGGCCTGACCCGGCGCGCCCATGACCGCATCGGCGGCTACCCTTACGCCATCAAGGCGCAGGGCGCCGACGCCGCGCGAGTCCACCAGGCTGCGCCGCTCAATGGTCAGGTTCTGCGCGTCGGCGGCGACCAGGAAGGCCGTCAGGCCATCGCTGTCCCCCGCGCTGCCCGCGGTGCGGGCAATGACCACGAAGTGATCCGCCGCCAGCGCATCCAGCACCAGGGTCTTGCTGCCCGTCAGGGTGTAGCCGTCGCCGTCGGCAACCGCGGCCAGCGCGGTTTGCTCCGGCGCATGCCGGGCGGTTTCCTGCAGCGCCAGCGAAACCAGCACCTCGCCCGCCGCCAGGGCCGGCAGCAGGGTCTGTTTCTGGGCTTCGGTGCCCAATTCGTTAACCGCGGTGGCGCCCACCAGCACCGACGCCTGCAGCGGCGTGGGACTCAGGTGGCGCCCGGCCTGCTCCAGCACCAGGCCGAGGCCGGTGTAGCCGTAACCGAGGCCGCCGTAGGCTTCGGGGATGGCAATGCCGGGCCAGCCCATGGCGGCAATCTCGCGCCAGACCTCGCGGGAAAAACCAAGCTCGTCACCCGCATCGCGCAGGGCGCGCAATTGCGCCACGCCGGCTTTTTCCGCCAACAGGCCGGCGGCGGATTCCTTGAGCATGACCTGCTCTTCAGTGAGTACCAGTGCCATTGTGTCTGCCCTCTTCTACGCTCAGTCCGGCAGGCCCAGGACCCGCTTGGCGATGATGTTCAGCTGCACTTCGGAGGTGCCGCCCTCGATGGAATTGCCCTTGGAGCGCAACCAGTCGCGACTGGTGACGCCGTCCTGGTAAACCTCGCCCTCCCAGCCCAGGGCCGGCTCGCCGCCGATGGCGATATTGAGCTCATTGCGGCGCTTGTTCAGCTCCGTGCCGTAGTACTTGAAGATCGACGAGGCGGCACCCAGGCCCTGCCCCGCCTTCGCCTCGTCCCCGACCCGGCTCATGGTGGCGGCGAAGGCCATGGCATCCAGCTGATACTGGGCAATGGTATGTCGCAGGATGCCGTTGCCGAGGCGGCCGCTGGCGTCCGCACCCACAGTCTCGAGCGCGGTCTCGCCGAGGGATTTCTTCGGCGCCGCACCGAAGCCCGAGATCATCTCGCGTTCGTGGGTGAGCAGGTACTTGGCGATGGTCCAGCCCTTGCCTTCCTCACCGACAAGGTTGCGCTTGTCCGCTTTCACGTTGTCGAAGAAAGTCTCGCAGAAAGGCGAGGAGCCGCTGATCAGGCGAATAGGACGGGTGCTGACACCGGGGCTGGCCATGTCGAAGAGGACGAAGCTGATGCCCTCGTGCTTGCTGCCACTGTTGTCGGTGCGCACCAGGCAGAAGATCCAGTCCGCCTTGTCGGCATAGGACGTCCAGACCTTCTGGCCATTGATGATGTAGTGGTCGCCATGGTCCTCGGCGCGGGTCTGCAGGCTGGCCAGGTCGGAGCCGGCATTGGGCTCGGAGTAGCCCTGGCACCAGCGGATCTCGCCGCGGCAGATCGGTGGCAGGTGCTCGAGTTTCTGCTCCTCGTTGCCGAACTGCAGCAGCGCCGGGCCGAGCATGGAGATGCCGAAGCTGTCCAGCGGGCGACGGGCATTGATCCGTGCCATCTCCTGCTGCAGGATCTTGCACTGTTCCTTGTCCAGGCCGCCGCCGCCATATTCCCGGGGCCAGTGCGGCACGGTCCAGCCACGCGCAGCCATGCGCTCGCACCACAGTTTCTGGTCGGGATGTTTGATTTCCGGGTTGCGCCCGCCCATGTACAGGTCCTCGAAACTGCGGACCGGTTCACGCATTGCCTGTGGACAATTGTCCTCCAGCCAGGCGCGGGTTTCAGCGCGGAATTGCTCCAGGTTGCTCACGGGATCACCTCTTCGGGGCCGGGCGGCCACCGTCCAGTTCACTGCGCGGGCCGGGGCCTGCGCAAACCGGATTTGAACATACAGTATGTTTTGCTAACTTTCAAGAATGCCCGGGTTTGTCCGCGTACATGTAGCGATCGGCGGCAGTGAGCAGGGCGTCGACACTGTCACCGTCATCGGGCCAGATGGCGACCCCCACGGCAATTGCCACCGAAACGGTCTCCGCTCCCAGAACGGCAGGCCCATCCAGGGCGCCGCGCAGGCGCTCCGCCACCCGCCCCGCGCTGGCCCGGTTGTCGATACCGTGAACGATCAGCAGGAATTCGTCACCGCCGAGCCGACCGGCGTAGTCGGCCTCCCGCAGAAATCCCCGCAGGCGCCGGGCTACCTCCACCAGCAGGGTGTCACCGGCCTGGTGCCCGAGTTCGTCATTCACCCGCTTGAAGCGGTTGAGGTCCATCATCACCACCGCGAAAGTTTCGCCGTGGCGCCGGGCCCGCTCCAGGGTCCGGGTCAGAGTTTCGTCGATGCTGCGCCGGTTGGGTAGCCGGGTCAGTACATCCTCACTGGCCAGCTGCAGGGTGTGCCGGTGCTCGCGGAAGTAGCAGGCCACGGTGATGCTGAAGGTCCAGCCCATCAGGTACAGTGACGTGCCCACGAACATTACCGCGCGGGCCAGGTCAAGGTTCTGCCCGGGATCGAGAAGGACCTGCAGCGACGACCACCAGCGGAACGCGAACGCCAGGCCCAGCAGGGCCGCGAACAGGGCGGAGAGCTGGTAGATCCTGAACTCGTCGCGACCCGTTCTCCAGACCATGACCACCGCCACCGCCAACAGGCCGGCTGCCGCCAGCGGATCGTGCCAGAGGTAACGATGGACGATATCATCACGGTTCATCCACGCCAGCAGGGCAAACAGCGGCACCAGCACAAACGCCAGCTTCCAGCGCTGTTCCGAGCGAAAGCCGCGGAAGCGGAGACTGCCCTCCAGGGTCAACATGACCGCGGCGAGAGACAGCGTGTTGTTGAGGAAAATCAGGTACGGCTCGACCCCGCCGCGCTCCGCAAACGGGAATAGCACCAGGAACCCCACGGCACTGGCCGCCGATGCCAGGAACCACTGGAACACCCCGTGCATGCTGTGATTGATGCGCCACAGGACCAGCATGATGAGCGTGCACACGCTCGCGGTCATGGCAATCATCAGGAATAGCGTTGGCACATGGAGTGTATTCATGGAAACGCCGACGTTAAAGAGGCGCCACCATCATGAGCAAGCCCAGCGGGAAGTCAATGCCCAATAAGCGGTGCCCTGCCAGGTTGGGCCCGCAACAGGGCCTCAGAATTGCGCCCGCGGCATCTCCACCTGGGAGGTGACAATGCCGCCGTTGACGCCGTAGACCTCACCGGTCACATAGTCCGCGGCCGGCGAGGCCAGATACAGGGCACAGGCGGCAATATCTTCGGCGGCGCCGAGCCTGGCCATGGGGGTTTTCGCGAGCATGGACTGCTCCAGCTCCTCGTTCATGAAGTTGCCCAGGGCTGTAGTCAGGATGGCGCCGACACCAATGGCGTTCACCCGCACCTTGGGGGCAAAGTCCTGCGCCAGTTCCCGGGTAAGCCAGGAGAGGGCTGCCTTACCGGTGCCGTACGCCGCGAAACCGGGCTGCGGATGACTGCCGGCGGTGGACGAGATGTTGACGATGGCGCCCTTGCCAGCGGTAGCGACCATCTGCGGCACGCTCAGGCGGGAGAGGGAAAACGCCGTGGTGACGTTGAAGTGGAAGCAGGCATCGAACTCTTCATCGGTGGTGTCCAGCGCCGGCTTGGGACCCCAGCCGCCGGCGTTGTTGACCAGGATGTCGAGGCGCCCGAACTCGGCGACAGCCTGCGCCACCAGGTCCGTGCGCTGCTGCGCCTCCATCACGTCGCAGACAACCACCAGGGCACGCTGGCCCCGGGCCCGGACCTCGGCCGCTGTTTCCTCCAGCTCGCTGCGGGTGCGCGCGGAAATCACCACGCTGGCACCGGCATCGGCGTAGGCAATGGCGGTAGCCGCGCCGATGCCACGGCCGGCACCGGTGATGATGGCGACCTGTCCGTCGAGGCGAAAGCGGTCGAGAATACTGGCCATGGGATACTCCTGGTCTGTTGCAACAAAGGGATTTGTCAGTCCACCGCAGCGGCTGGAATCGTATTCAACTGCGGATCATTGGGCGGGTTGTGCACGCACCATGTACCCGCCGGATGGTAGATGTAGGCGACGCAGGCGTTGCAGTTGTCGCAACCGGATGCAGTCAGTTCGCCGCTGCGGAACTTGTTCACCAGCGCCGGATCGTGAATCAGCGCCCGGGCCAGTACCACGCACTCGAAGCCTTCCGCCAGCGCCTGTTCGGCGTTGGCCAGGCTCTTGGTGCCGCCCAGGTAGGCCAGCGGCAGATCCACCGCGGCGCGGATCTTCCGCGAGTAGTCTAGAAAGTACATTTCTTTGAATTCGATCTTCGGTTCGCTGGATGCCGCCGCTTTCATCATCAGCGCCGTCACCCACTCGCCCTGCTGCTTGAGCACCCGGGCGATGGTTTCCCGGTTCATGTTGCTGCCAAACATGAACCAGGTGGACTCCACGTTGCGGCCACCGGACAGCACCAGCATGTCGGCTCCCGCGTCCTGCAGGGCCCGGGCGGTAACGATCGCATCCTCGACCGTGGCGCCGCGGCGGACACCGTCGGCGACGTTGATCTTGGCCAGCACTGCCAGCTCATTGCCCACCGCCTGCTTGACCGCCGCCAGCACCCGGGCCGGAAAACGCACACGATTTTCCGCACTGCCGCCGTACTCGTCGTCGCGACGGTTGCTGAGCGGCGAGATGAACTGGTTCAGCAGGTAGCCGTGGCCCATGTGCAGTTCCACGGCATCAAAGCCTGCCTCCCGCGCCAGCTCCGCGGCGGTGACAAACTCGGCCACCACCTGTGTCATGTCCGCCTCGGTCATCGCACGCTGGAAGAAATTGCCCTTCAGCGCTCCCGCGGGATTGAACCCGGCCGAGGAGCTGATGGTGCGGCCGCGCACTTTCATGCCGGTCACGAAAGAGCCGCCGTGGGTAATCTGGGCGGAAATGGCCGCCCCTTCGTCGTGCACCGCCTGGGTCAGCACCCGCAGGTCCGGCAGCACCTCCGGGCGCATCCAGATCTGGTTGGGCAGGGTGCGCCCGACCTTCGCCACCGCCATGTAGGCGACCGTGGTCATGCCGACGCCGCCCGCCGCCAGCTCCCGGTGGTGCTTGACCAGGGCTTTGGTAGGCTTGCCGTCCAGGCACATCGCTTCATTGGCACCGGATTTGATAAACCGGTTGCGCAGGGTGAGGGGACCCAGGGTGACCGGGTCAAACGGTGATGGTGCCGACGTCATGGGGCAGCCTCGCAATGGAGAATGTACAGGCAGTGGATGTTACCCCCATAGGCGCGCAGTCGCGATGGTGGCCACAGGCGCAGCCGTGATCGGTTCAACATGGCAGGCAGCGCCCGGGTCCGGGCACGACCGGCAACCACCAGAACAGCACCGCGCTGCACAGGGTGGCCAGGATCCAGCCCCACCAGCGACTGGCGGCCACACTGCCCGGCTGCAGCTGCAGCCACAGCAGCCAGCCGTAGCGGGCAACCAGAACCAGGGTGGCCAGGGTGGCCGCCTGCAACAGCAGCGGCATGTGCGCCGCCAGAGGCAGGTCGGGCGTCCCCAGCAGCGCCTTTTTCATGACCTCCTTGGCCAGGGCACCGCTGGTGAATGCCAGCCCCAGCAGGGACAGCCCGGGCAGGGCAATCAGCAGCCACAGCAACAGCCGCAACAGGCGGCTGGCGGGGAGTACCAGCCCCACCGCCAGGAACAGGCAGCCCTTGGCGAGGCCGTGGTGCAGGACAAACAGGGCGATGACCGGCAACAGCGCGGTTGCCTGACCGGGCACCGCCAGCGCGGCGCCCACCGGCACCGTGATCAGCCCCATCTGGCTGATGCTGGACCAGGCCAGCACCGTTTTCGGGTCCCGCTGCACCATGCCGAACAGCGCCGCGCCCAGGGAACCGACAAAGCCCATCACGATCAGCAACTGCCCCCAGGCCTCCCAGCCGGCCTCGCCGATGGGCAGGGTCAGCAGCCAGCCCAGCAGGCCGGCCTTGATCATCGCCCCGCTCAGCACCGCGCTGGCCGGCGTGGGCGCCACCGGATGCGCCAGGGGCAGCCAGAAATGCAGCAGCGGCAATCCCGCCTTCACCCCGAAACCGGCGATGAACAGTGTGGTGATCAGCCCACCGGCGCTGCTGGCGCCAATGCCCGCAGCCAGATCCGCCAGCAGCAGGCTGTCCAGGGCCTGGGCCGCGAGCAGGAACCCGGCGAGCATTGCCATTTCACCAACCAGGGCCATGACCAGATAGACCCGCCCGGCAAAACGCGCCCGGTCGCTGCCATCATGGACCACAAGGCCGTAGGCGGCAAAGGTCATCAGGGTAAAGCAGCTGTAGAAGCTGACAATGTCCCCGGCCAGCACCAGGCCGAGATTGCCCGCCAGAGTCAGGCCCCAGAACACGCCAAAGCGGCGCAGGTGGTCCGCGCCCAGGTAACCGACCGCATACAACCCCGCCGTGCTCCACAGGAGCGCGGTCAACAACAGGAAACTGCGCCGCAGCTCGTCCAGCATCCAGGTGCTGCCCAGCATCAGCCAGGGCAGCTCCAGGGTCCAGGGAACAGTGGACGACAGGGCCAGCAACAGCGCCGGCAGGGGCAGCAGCGGCATGGCCGCGCGCAGGGCACGGGCCCAGCCGGGGCGCGCCGCCAGCAGCGGATACAGCAGCGGCAGCAGTACGCTGATCGCAATCAGGGGGACTGGCGCCACGGTGTTCACGGCAGGTACATCCGCACCGCGATAAGCTGGGCCCAGGACAGGGGGCTGAGGGCCGTCGCCGCCAGCAGGCCGACCAGTACCAGCATCAGGGTGGTAATCAGCGGCGGCCAGAACAGCCAGGCATTGGTTTCCAGCCGACCCCAGCGCCGCTCCTCCGGCCACGGTCCGGCTACGGGGCAAAACCAGAGCCGGTAGACGATCGGCAGAAAATAGGCGGCGTTGAGCAGGGTGCTGACCAGCAGAACCAGAATCACCCAGTCCATGTTCGCGGCCAGGGCGCCGGCGCCCATGGTCCACTTGGTCACAAACCCGGCCAGCGGCGGCACCCCGATCATGCCCAGGGCCGCGACAGTAAAGGCCACCGATGTCGCGGGCATGCGCGCGCCGGCGCCGTCCAGCTCATCTACCCGGTGCACACCGAGGGTTTCGGCGTAGTTCCCGGCGCAGAAAAACAGGGTGATTTTCATGATGCCCTGGTGCCAAAGGTGCGCCAGCCCGCCGACCGTACCGATCGGCCCGAACAGGGTCACGCCGAGGATGATATAGGACACCTGGCTGATGGTGGAGTACGCCAGCCGGCGTTTGAGGTCGATCTGCGACAGGGCCCGCACGGAGCCGAACAGAATGGTGAAGGCGGCCAGCCAGGCCAGGGGTTCCAGCAGCCCCTGCCGGTAGGCAAAGTCGATACCGTAGATGTCATAGACCACCCGGACGATGCCGAAGGCACCTGCCTTGACCACCGCCACCGCATGCAACAGGGCACTGACAGGTGCCGGCGCCACCATGGCCTGGGGCAACCAGCCATGCACCGGGAACATGCCTGCCTTGACCCCGAGGCCGGCGATCAGGAGGACAAAAATCAGCGCCAACTGGCCGTGTAGCGCCGGGGCCACCCCCTGGAAGTGGCCCGTATCCTGAAACGCCAGATCCCCCAACAGGCCGTGCAGCCAGGCAATCCCCAGCAGCAGCACCACGCCACCACCGAGGGTATAGATAATGTAGTTGCGACCGGCCTGCAGGGCTTTCGCGGTACCCCGGTGCACCACCAGTGGATAGGTCGACAGGGTGAGCATTTCGTAGAACAGGAAAAAGGTGAACAGGTTCCCGGCCTGGGCAATGCCCATGGTGCTGGCCACGCAGAGGCTGAAGAAGCCGAAGAAACGGCTGCGATTGGGCGAGTCTTCCAGATAGCCGACCGCGTACAGGGTCGTGAACAGCCAGAGTATCGCCGACAGCCCGGCAAACAGCATCGCCAGGGCATCGGCCCGCAGCATGAAGCTGACGCCGGGCAGCATGGTGAAACTGACGCTGAACTCCACGCCGCGAAAAACGCCCCAGGTCATGACCGCGACGATGCCCAGCTTCAGCAGTGCCGCCACCACGTTGACCAGGGTGCGCAGGCGATGGCTGCTTTCGGGCAGGGCGAAAATCACCACCGCTGCCAGCAGCGAACTCAGCAGGGCCAGAACCGGCAACAGCGCGGTGAGGCTCATGGCTGCGCTGCCTCTACGCCGGCAACCACTTCGAAGGGCAGTGCCAGCACCGACAGCACCGGCTCCGCCACCAGCCCCAGGCCCAGCGCCAGCAGGGCCAGGATCATCGGGATCACTTCCAGGCTCCTGGGTGGATGATAGAACTCGTCGCTGTCGATGTCCTCGAGAAACGTGGCGCGGTAAATACGGAACACGTAGGCGGCCGCCAGCACACCACCCAAAAGCAATACTGCGACCCACCACCACTGACCGCTGGCCAGGCTGGCCTGCAGCAGCAGCCACTTGGCCGCGAAGCCCCCCGTCGGCGGCAAGCCCATCAGCGACACCCCCGCCAGGCCGAAGGAAAACAGCGAAAACGGCAGATAGTGGCTCACCCCTCCCAGCGCATCCACCCGCTTGCTGCGCACCGACAGGATCAGGTTGCCGGCGGCAAGGAACATAGCGGCCTTGGCCAGGGCATGACTGATGACCTGCAGGGTCATGCCCTGCTGCGCCAGCAGGGACACCGGCTCCGCCACCGCGAAGGTCAGTGGAAACAGCAGGAACAGGTAGCCGATCTGGGCCACCGACGAATAGGCGACGACCTGCTTCAGATGGGGTTGGCGGAAGGCAAGCCAGCTGCCCCACAGCACTGCCGCGGCGCCCAGCACGCCGATGAACTGCGCCAGCCACTGGCTCCCCAGGCGATCCCCCAGCTCCAGCCACAGGCGCGCGGCGATATAGAACGAGGCCTTGACCACCAGCCCCGACAGCAGCGCACTGACCGGGGACTTGGCAATGCCGTGAGCCGGCGGCAGCCAGAAGTGCATGGGGAACAGTGCGGTTTTCAGCGCCAGACCCGCCAGCATCAGCAGCAGTGCCATGGTCAGTGCGGGCTCTCCGGTCACCAGCAGTTCATCAACAACCGCCAGCGACAGGGTACCGAAGCGCCCATACACCAGGGCCACGCCCAGCAGGTAGGCCAGCGACCCCAGCAGGGCCGCAAACAGGTAGCGCAGCGCGGCGCGCAGGGCCGCAGCATCCCCCCCCAGGGCCACCAGGCCCACGGCGGCGAGGCTGATCAGTTCCAGGGCGACATAGAGATTGAACAGGTCCGCCCCCAGCCAGACTCCATTCAGCCCCGCCCACAGGAACCAGAACAGGGGCCAGAAATAGCGCTGCCAGGGCTTGCCGGCATCCAGGTAGACGCCGGCATGCAGGCCGCAGGCGGTGGCCACGGCCGCGGTGAGGAGGACGAAGGTCACCGCCAGCCCGTCCACCCGCAGGGCAATACCCAGCGGCGCCTCCCACCCACCAAGGGCATAGAAAAAGCCGCCGCCTTCCACCACCGCGAACCACAGGGCCAGGGACACCAGCACCTGAATCAGCATGCCCAGCCAGCTCAGCCGGCGGCCCCAACGGAAGTCCAGCAGCAGGGACAGGGCAGCCCACGCCAGCGGCGTGAACAGCAGGCCGGCCATCAGCCACTGGCTCAAGACCCTGCTCCGCCATTGTCCGCTGCACTCCCCGCGGACAGGGAGGTATGGCCGGTGAGGTGGAAGTAGCGACGTATCAGCACAACGGCCAGGGCGGTGGCGGCAATCGCGACCACAATGCCCGTGAGCACCAGTGCCTGCGGCACCGGGTCCGGGCCACTGCGATGCTGGGCCAGCCCCACCAGCACCAGGAACACGCCCGAACCCATCAGGTTGAATGCCAGCAGGCGCCGCAGCAAGTGCGCGAGGAGCAGGAAACCCGCCAGCCCGATACCCGCCAGCAACACCCCCGCCAGCGCATACAGCAGGTCCGGACTCACGACTCGCCCTCCTCCGGCTCGGAGGCGCCGTTCACGGGTGCCGCCACGAACAGCGCCAGCAGGATCATGCCGATGGACAGCGCCAGCCCGGTCTCGATCAACAGGATCAGCGGCCCCGCCAGCCCCGGCGGATAGGCCAGGAAAGGGCTGCCGTCCAGCGCACCGGCGACGGCGACCAGCAGGAATACCGCGAACCCCAGCACCAGGCCCAGGCGCAACAGCACACCGGGGCGAATGAAGTCCATGGGCAAGCCGCCGAGGCGCATCAAGACCCCGGTTGCCGCCAACACCGCACCGGCCTGGAAGGCACCACCGGGACGGTGCGAGCCGGCCCACAGCAAATACCCGCACAACAGCAGCATCAGCGGTATGAACCAGCGTTGCAGGGCGTACAACAGAGAGTCCGCGCTGCGCAGGGCCGGATCCTCCAGGGATGGGGTACTGGCGAGGGAAATACCTGCGATACCGGCAATCACCAGCACGCCGATTTCAAGCAGAGTATCGTAACTGCGGAAGTTGAGCAGAACTGCCGTGGTCGGGTGCTCCACGCCGCTGCGACCAAGACTCGCCGCCAGTTGGTCCGGCAGCGCCGAAGGCTCCGCGGCTCCGGCGGCAGTCAGCACCGCCGCCGCGAGGGCGGCGGTCAGGCCCACGCAGGCAGCCAGGGTCAACCACACCAACAGTCTCCGCCGCATTGCTACTCGTCTTCCAGCGCCGTTTGCGGGCGCTCGCCGCGCTGGAAATGACTCACCGCATCCAGCAGCAGGACCCCGGTGAGCCCGGCGCCAATCGCCACCTCCGCCAGGGCGATGTCCGGTGCCTGCAGGCGCACCCAGGCCACCGCCATCAGCAGGCCAAACGCCATGAACATGACTACGGCCCGAAACAGGTCCCGTGACAGCAATACGGCCACCGCTGTCACCAGCAGGGATGCCACCAAAAGACCATCCAGCCACCAGTTCATGCGCGGTCCCTGCTCTCGCTTGTCGCACGCACCGCACGGCCCACCAGATGGGCAGCGGTGGCACTGGCCGCCAGCGCCACCAGCCAGATCAGCAGAACCTTGACGGCGGTCGCGGGCCCCGCGACCGACGGCAGCAGCCCCAGCACAATAAAACCGAGACCGAGATTGTCCGCCTTGGTCAAGGCATGAATGCGCGTCAGGGTGTCCGGCAGGCGGAACAGGCCAAGCGTCCCGACCAAGAAAAACAGGCAACCGAGTACCAGCAGGAGGGCCTGCACCAGGGCCAGAGGGCCGTCAGGCATCATGCTGCTCCCCCGCACTGTCGGCATTGGCTATCCGCATTACCCGGGTGACAAACGCCACCGTGGCCAGCACCGCCAGCAGGGCCAATACCAGGGCCACGTCACGCAGGGCCGGCTCCGCCTGCGATTCCGCCAAAACCAGCAACAGGGCCACCCCGGTGGTGCCAAACAGCTGCGATGCCAGCATGCGATCCGCTGGTGTCGGCCCCAGCCAGATACGCAGTAGCCCCAGCAGCAGCAACAACAACAGCACCGCAGCCACCGCGTCCAGCAGCACCGTCATCGGGGGAACATCCGAGTAATACGCAGTTCCGTGCGGGCCACATCCTCACGCACGGGCAGAGCGGTATCCAGGCAGTGCAGCTCGAGCTGGTCACCACGCAGAGTCACGCTCAGGGTCCCGGGCAGGAGCGACAATACATTGGCCAGCAGCCAGCGCGGGCCGCCAGCGGGCAGCGAGGTGGTATAACTCACATAGCCCGGATTGATCGGCAAACGCGGTGACAGGAGCCGCAGGGCAACATCCACGCCGGCTGCCACGGAGCGCAGAAGAAAATAGCCGCCAAACAGCAGGGTTGCCAGCAGTTGGGGATGCCGGGGCGCGGGAGGGAAAAACCGGAGGGATACCAGCGCCACCAGCGGTACCGCCACCAGACCGAAGCCAAGCCCACCCGGACCGCCCTCCGTCAGTGCCCACCACGCCAACAGCAACAGGGCTGTGCGGATGGCTGCGCTGCCTGCATATGCCATATCAACTCCACTGCCCGCGCCTCCAGGCGCTTACTATACCATCTGCCGACGCCGTCGCATGTGCAGCCTTTGCCAAGAACCCTCTGCTGCTCTATCCTCCAGCCCTGATCCACTGCCACTGGCCACCCCGATCCCATGACTGCTCCGCTCTCTCCGGCCGAAGGCGCCCGTCTGCTGAAACTGGCAACCAATGCCTCGGTCACCGTGGCCGTGATCCTGATCGCCGCCAAGGGCGTGGCCTACTGGCAGACATCCTCGATGAGCATCCTCGCCTCCCTGGTGGACTCGCTGATGGACTCCGGCGCCTCCCTGCTCAACCTGGTGGCAGTGCGCTACGCCCTGGCGCCCGCTGATCGCCAGCACCGCTTCGGCCACGGCAAGGCGGAATCGATTGCCGCGCTGGCCCAGAGTACTTTCATCATCGGTTCGGGCCTGTTCCTGCTGTTTGAAGCCGCCAGAAGGCTGGTCGACCCGGCGCCATTGCAGGCCTATGGCCTGGGTCTGGCAGTCATGGTGTTCACCATAATCGCCACGGCGGCGCTGTTGTTGCTGCAGGGCTACGTGATCCGGCGCACGGGCTCCGCCGCCATCCGCGCGGATGCCCTGCACTACCGCACCGACCTGCTGACCAACTCCGGGGTTATCGTGGCCCTGCTGCTGGCCCAGTACGGCTGGCCGGGCATGGACCCGCTGTTCGCCATTGGCGCTGGCCTGTACATCCTCTGGTCGGCACGGGCCATCATGCGCGACGCCTTCAATGAACTGCTGGACCGGGAACTGCCGGACGAGCAGCGCGCGCAGATCCGGGCCATCGCCGAGGGGCACCCCGAGGTGCGTGGCGTCCACGACCTGCGCACCCGCAGCTCCGGGCGAATCGACTTCATCGAGCTGCACCTGGAGCTCGACGGCGGCATGTCGCTGTTTCGCTCCCACACCATCTCCGATGAAGTGGAAGCCGCCATCATCGCCGCGATCCCCGCGGCGGATGTGGTGATCCACCAGGATCCTGCCGGCATTGTCGAAGAGCAGCAGGACGAGCAGTTATTGTGAACCCGTGCGGTTCCGGCTACCATCACGCCCTGACGCGGGTGTAGTTCAATGGCAGAACTTCAGCTTCCCAAGCTGATAGCGTGGGTTCGATTCCCATCACCCGCTCCACTGCATCAATCTGCGGACTTCCGCAGAAGTCCAAGAGAGTCTGCAAGTCGTTGCCACACAAAGACTTTTCCTCTCTTTGACGTTCTGCCGTGGTCCACTGCGATCCGCCTACAGCCGGGACTTTTGAGTCCATAAACAAGTCCATTTTTGAGGGCGCGGCTGATTCCGGATTGTTGATGGAGGGGCGAGGTCGACGTGACCAGTATCTGGTTCCTGACTCATGTTCAGGAGCAAGAGCATGGCACTCTCAGACCTGGCCGTTCGACAGGCCAAGGCAACTGGCAAGGCATACACCCTTCCCGACTTGGATGGCCTCTCCCTGGCCGTCACGGCTGCAGGGGGCAGGACTTGGCACTACCGCTACTACTGGGCGGGCAAGCAGAAGCGGATGTCGCTCGGCACCTACCCGGAGGTGACGCTTCGCGAGGCCCGCAGCCTACGCGATGAAGCGCGCGCCCTGCTGGCCAAAGGCATCAATCCTCGCGTTCACCGCAAGCAGAAGCGCACCGCTGTCCGGCTCGCCGACGAAAACACCTTCGAGGCGGTGTATCGCAAGTGGCTCAAGCATCGCGGGCTCAGCCTCAAGGAAGGCCGGCAGACGACCCTCTCGATACTTCCGCGCATCTTCGACAAGGATGTGTTGCCGACCTTGGGCAAGCGGTCGATCTATGAGATCAAGCGTCCCGACCTCTTGGAGGTGATCGCCAGAATCGAGAAACGCAGGGCGCTCTCCGTCGCCGAGAAAGTCAGGGCGTGGTTCAACCAACTGTTCCGCTACGCACTGGTGATCGTGCCGGGCCTGGAGCAGAACCCTGCCTCCGATCTCGACGTGGTGGCGCTGCCACTGCCGCCCGTCAACCACAACCCGTTCCTGCGCATGGCCGAGTTGCCAAAGCTGCTGCAGAGGCTGCGCAGCTATCGCGGCAGGCGGCAGACCCAGCTCGGGCTGCGGCTATTGCTGCTGACCGGCGTGCGAACCGGAGAGCTGCGACAGGCGATGCCGGATCAATTCGACCTGGACCGTGGGCTGTGGATCATCCCGCCCGACGTCGTGAAGCAACTCCAGGTGGATATGCGCAAGAAGCGGCAGCAGCCGAAGGACATCCCGCCATACATCGTGCCGCTGTCGATTCAGGCCGTGGAGATCGTCCGGCACCTGCTGGATGAGTTCAAGCCGGCGCAGCGCTACCTGTTCCGGCACGACAGCGACTTGAAAAAGCGCATCAGCGAGAACACGCTCAATGGTGCGCTCAAACGCATGGGCTATCAGGAACGCCTGACCGGACACGGTATCCGTGGCACGATGTCCACTGCGCTCAACGAGATCGGCTACCCGAAGGTCTGGGTGGATGCGCAGCTCTCGCATGTCGATCCCAACAAGGTCAGCGCGACCTACAACCATGCCGAGTACGTGGAGCAGCGTCGTCGCATGATGCAGGACTGGGCCGATCGACTCGACCTCTTCGAGCAGAGCCAGGTCGAGGCGGCCAGCATGCCGCTCACCGTGCATCTGGAAGGCGTGCCCGCATTCCCGAGTGAGCAAACCGCAAGCGCACCCTCCACGCCGGTTGCCGCTTCGCCAATCCTGCTCGTGACGAAGCCGGGTGACGCCATGCCGTTGGTTTCTGCCGCCGCGCATCGGCTGCCGGCGGTTCCACCCCCTCGATCGGCCGCGCCGCTGGTGCCTTCGGACATTCAGCGCGAGAGGATGGAGCTGTTCGATGTCTTCGAAGCGCCGCACAACCTCCCCGTCGCTGCGTTTGCCAAGATGGCGGGCAAATCCCGCAGATGGATCAGCTACGAGATCAAGGCGGGCAACTTGCTGGCGTTGAACGTAGGCAACCGCGGCCAGCGCGTGCCGGACTGGCACCTCGACCCACACAAGCACGAGCTGATCCAGTCCGTCCTGAAGCTGACCAGGGGTGCGGACCCCTGGCAGATCTACCATGCACTGCTGCAACCGCGCTCGATGCTGCGGGAGCGTTCGGCACTGGAGGGTGTGACTGCCAGCAATCTCGACAAGCTCGTCATGGCCGTGAGCACAGCCGTGAAGGAAAGCGAATGGACCCCGCAACGAGTCGGGGCTGCCTAGCAACAGGTGCGGGATCGTGGCGAAACCGCGATCCCCGCGCGTCTGTCAGGACACCAAGCGCGCGCGGCGGGCGAATCTTGCCTGGGTGTCCGACAAGGAAGCGTTGCGACGGAGCAGGTAAGCCATCACGATCGTTGGTGCGCCCGCCAGCGGCCGCACGGCGATACCTCGGCGTAGGTAGCTCGCCAGTCTCGCGGCAGGCGCAATGGCGATCCCGTACCCGGCGGCAACCAGCGTCATCGCCACGTCGAATGTCTCCACCGTTTGCTCTCGCTCTTGCAGCGCGTTCTCGAACACGCGCTGCACGGTCATGCGCCATGGTTCATCGGCGGTGGACTGCGAGCAGATCGAGGGCTGCTTGAGCACTTCCTGGCACGGCACTTCACGGTAGGCCAGCAGGTGGGAGCGCTTGGCCACGGCGACCGCCAGCGTGTCATGCCACAGCGGCTCGCATATCCAGCCAGGCCACTGCCAGGCAGCCGCAGACAGGGCGAAGTCGAAGCCGTCGCCCGGCAGCTCCGCGCCTCGACCGGGATCTGTCCATCCGGCCAGGACGGCATGGGTCTCCGGCTCTTCGGCACGCTGCAGGGCGAGCACGTCGGCGAGTTGGGGAGGCACCCATTCGCCGAGGACGGCCATGCGAATTTCGGCGGTGATGTCACTCGATTCCACGTCCAGCTCTCCCCAGGCGGTGAACTCGTCGCAACTGATCTCGAAACCGTTGAATGAGTTAAGTTTAACGTGGTTTAAATATTGACCATGTTCGACGCTTTTGGCAATGCAAAAGCGATCGATCCAAAGAGGCCGCCCCACCGGCACCACTACCTACGAAGCGGAACCAGCCATCGCGTTTGGGGCCGCCGTGCGGGAAGAAAGAACCAACCAGGGTATCGCTCAGGAAACGCTGGCCCACATGGCCGGCATCGAACGGTCGCACATGGGCAAGATCGAGCGCGGCGAGCATGTCCCCACGCTCCCGCTCATCCTCAAGATCGCCCGTGCGCTGAAATGCAGTTCCGCCCACTTGATGACTATGACCGAAGCCAAGCTGGCAGGGTCGGCCCCATCCGCGGATTGAAGTCGGCCTGCACAGCGGTCGCATGCCTACTCCTGATCGTCGTCCTTGCCCCCAAGGGCTGAATCTTCGCGCTTTGCGGCTTCGTTGAGGAGCCGCAGGTATGGGTTGTCTGGCGGCGTCTCCTGGAACAGCGTATCCGGGCTGGCGAGCAGGTAGCCGTGCAGTCGGCGCGACTTGCGAGGCCCGGTGACTTCGCAGGTCCAGATGTTCAGCCCGCTGGGCTGCTTGCGGTGCTGTCCCAGCTTCTCGAAGCGCTTCTGTACCCACTGCCACCCCTCCACCTTCTCCTGCTTGGCCAGCGTGGCGACTTGAAGGTACTCCTGCGCGTAGCGCTGGAACACGCCGGGGCTGACGAGGTAGGTCGTACCGGCGACGGTATGCACCAGGGCCTTGGCGTCGTTGATGATGAGCTTGCGCGTCTGGATGCTCTGACGCAGCCAGGCCATGAAGTGCGCCCCAGAGGGCTCCGCGCGATCCTGGGCAGGCGCGAGGCTCATCTGCGGCGGGGGCACGGTCGAAGGGGCCGGTTCGGCCTCGGCAACAGGGCAACTCGGGGTCTCCGGTGCCGTGGGTGGAGCGGTGTCGCCCAGCAGGTCGAGCAGCGCGGCCACGCCGGTGTCCGTGGCTGCGGATGCGATCGGCGCCGTGCTCGCGGGTGCAGCTTCGATGCCTTCCACGTGCGGCCCATCGGCCACCGCCTGTTCCTCTTCGAGCTGCACACGGCCTGCGAACGGCGCCGGCCGGTCGGCGGCATCCCAGATCATCGCCGGCGAGAGTTTCAGGAAGGTGAAGGCGTGCGACCAGCCGGCGTCGCTGGTGACGGTAGCCTTCCAGATCGCCTTCCCATCCGGCGTCGGTTGCACGATGCCGTGATCCTGCAGCACGTTGAACACCGCCGTATTGCTCGCCGGGATGCCGTCGATGCCCTGTGACAGCAAATGTGCGCGCAGCTTGTCGGAGACGGTCTTGCTCACCAGCCACAAGCCATCTTGGGTCAGCCAACCGTCCGCCGGGCCGGCCTGGTTCAACTTGAACTCTTCCCTGAGCAGGTAGCGCAAGCCGTCAAGCAATTTGCGTTGCAGCGCATGCTTGGGCGCCGCCAGCGCCTTGCTGGGATCGCCGCCGAGTTCCTGGGCGACCGATGCCTGATCGGCCTGCACGACCAGCTCGCCGAGCGTGCCGGCGTGCTCGTACTGGCCGGCCAGCACATACAGCAGCGCGGCCCAGAGGTCGGGATAGCCGCTGAGCCAGTCGAAGATGTCCCGATCGAGAAGGCACGCGTAGAGCAGCCCGGTGGCGGCACTGTGCAGGCGGTACTCACGCTCCTTTCGGTAACGGAAGCGGTAGGGCTTTCGCAGCGGGCCGTGCCAGGGATGCCAGAGGCTGCCGTCGGCATGCTCGACGTGCAGATCGACCGCAATCTTGCCGATGTCGTGCAGCAGGGCCGCGTATGCCGTGCCTGCGGTCCAGGCTTCGGCCTGGGCCGCCTGTGCCTCTGGCGTCACGCCCGCAGGCAGCAGGTAAGACTGCCGCAATTTCAGCGCGTAGGCGACGATCTCCAGGCCGTGGTCCAGCATGCCGCCCGGATAGGCGTGGTGGTGGCTCTCGGAGGCCGGGAACTGCTGGACCAGCTCGGCGTAGCGCTCCAGTGGGGCGAGGTAGAGCGTGGCGAACTGTCGGCGCGAGAGCGATGTGCGCTGCCAGATGTGTTCCAGCAGTTTCTGCCGGCGCGGCGTCGCCAGCAGCGATGCGGCCGACTCCGGCCGCATCAACCCTTTCGGAGTTTCGATGGCGGATGTGGGCGGTGTGCCGGCGGTGGGTGGCACCCGTTTGCGCTGGAACAGCGAGAGCATGACGAACCCCGGATGACGGGCTGCTCGGGGGCGCCTTTTGGCCTTTTCAGGATAGGGCCTTTCCCCTTGGCGCCCTTCCCTTGCCCCTTCCCAGCCCTTTGGCCTTTGTCGGAAGCCTTCGGGTATAGGGTCGCTGCTTCGCGGGTGCCACGATGAATGCGGCATGGGGCAATCCCGGCAAGTGGGGCGCTGCGGGATGTTCGTCAGCTCTGGCCCAAGCCGGTGTTGAGGGCGGCAGCTTGCGCTGCGAAGTCGTCGGGACGACGCTTGCGGAAGGTTTCGAGATTGCTCAGCTTCCAGCGCAGTGCCGGCAGTTGAGCGGCGTGCGGGCATTGCACCAGCGACCAGTCCGGTTCTGCGCGCACCAGCCCGCTCAGAAACTGCTTGTGCGCGGTGCTCAGTCGCTGTGGCAGCTCGCGCCGCAGCCTGGCGCGAGCGTCGAGCAGTATCTCCAGGGAGCAGTCCACTTCGGTCATGCCGACAAAGGCCCGCTCGTACTCGCCTGCGATGTCCTTGTCGTTGCCGAACAGCACTTCGTGGGGCGGCCGGTTGTGGCCCGCCAGATAGATCACGAAGCACTCGACCATGCCGTCGCTGATGTCGCCCGATTCGTAGAGCTGCCACACGTCGAACAGGTCGCGGGGGTGCTGCCGATCCAGCGCCGCCACCAGCTTGCTGGCGTACAACTCGTCCGGTGCCAGAACCGGCAGCTCGAACTCGACGCCGAACAGATCGCTGGTCTTGGCGCTCAGCGGCCGCCGCTCGACGGGCAGCACGCTGCCTCGGAACACGACGTTGACCTCGATCTTCACCTGGTTGGCGTCGTTCTCGACGATCAGCTTGGTGTCCCCCAGGTCCTTGGCGCGAACCAGGCGTGTCTGCACGCCCAGTGGTGCAACGCGCGTGGCGATGGCGGCCAGCTCCTGGTTGATGGCTTGCAGCGCTTCGTCGCGCGGCGTCTGCCACGGGAGGTACACCACGTCGATGTCTACCGACAGGCGCGGCATGTCCCGCACGAAGAGGTTGATGGCCGTGCCGCCCTTCATTGCGAAGATGTCATTGGCGAACACGTCGGGCGCGACGGCCAGCAGCAGGCGAACGGTGTCCGCGTAGGTCTTATCCATGAGGTTTCAGGCTCAGCAAGGTGCCGTCATCGAGCCGGCTCATCCAGCGCGTGTTGCTGCCGGTGCGAACCGGGTACTGCTCCAGCAGAGCATCGACATCCACGAGGCTGGTCTCGCGCGCCCAGGTGAGGAACAGGCGCACGGCCTTCACGCTGGCGCAGCAGGACAGCAGTTGCCCGAGCAAGTCCTTGCGGGGGGAACGCAGTCCGTCAAAGAGGTTACGGGCCTCTTCGAGGCTCTGCTTTACGCCGGCTTCGTACAGCATCTCCAGAACGGCACGCTCGGGGGCTGCCACCCGCAGATCCTCGGGCAGGCCAGGCGGCGTGGTCAGAGTCTTGCCGACCAGCGCCGTGTCCGGCCAGTCGAACAGGCGGGCGTGGACGTAGCGGGCCGGAAAGCGCGAAGTGAACCAGGCCGGCAACGCGAAACGACCGTCGCCCCACAGCACCAAGACCTCCCGGCTGCCCAGGTTGTGCCGCACGCCCTGCAGGGCCAGGGCGCTCTTGCCGCCGACGTGTAGGCCGGGCACGCGCTGTTGCAGGAACTTCAGCGCACCGTAGACCCCGAACTCATCGTTCGGGAAGGCATAGACGCCATGGGCCAGGCGCACGAGCCACCCGCCGTCGGCATAGTGGGCGGCGAGCTGGGGCGACACCCCGAACTGGCTCAGGGTGGCAAGGTCGAACGGCGCCCCGCGGGGGAGCCCCGCTTGCAGCCGCTTGATTACCTGGTGCCTAGAATTTCCATCCATGCTATAAAAATAGCACGGAATCCAATCAACCCTTAGAGGTATCGCAAGAATTCGCAGGGAAAGTAGCATAAGGTTTGATTTCCAGTGCAAAATCTAATCATATTGGCGACACCCGAGCCAGCCTGGCTCTGCCAGCCGCAACCCACCCGCCCTCCTGGTCGCGGTCTATGCTGGAGGGCAAGCCCGAACCGGCCGCTCCATGAGGTGAGGCACCACTGAAGCCGAGGCACATGAACATGACCACCAACACGCACAACGGGCGCTGGAGCCACCGGCTGGGCCGGGGGGCTGGCCGTGCCTGGCGTGGATACCTGCGCCGCGAGCAGCGTGTCGCCGGCTGGCTGGTGACGCGCGGGGTGCCCGCGGGCGCGGCGACGGCGGTGCTCTGGATCGTCAAGCTGGCCGTGCTTGGCATGCTGCTCTACACCGTATCCTGGCTCGTCCTGCTGCTGGCCTTTGCGGTAGTCGCGGCATGGCTCGCGCGGAATGCCGATGTGGATGATGAGAACCAGCCAGAGTGGCGTGAAGGACACTCTGGCCATGGTCTGTACGACAAGAACGAGTGGCGCCACGACATGGGCGACTCTGACGAGTCGTAGCTGCCCCATTCGGTGCGAAAGGATGCGTCTTACTTCGCACCGCCTTTCGATGCAGCCGTCATCGCAAGGCGAGAGCCACTACCTCCAGCCGCCTTTGCGTCGCCGGTAGCAACGGTAAGCGCTCCAAGGATATTGCCTGCCCGTACACCAGCCCAGGCCAGTGCCATCACCCAAAACGTCGGCAGCACGATGAACATCATCGCCATGACGAAGTTCAGCAGCATGTCACCGAACGCATTGTTCAGGCCGATCAATGGGTCGAAGTTGGCGTGCGGCCTGTCCGCGCCAAACCCCCAGCCGTAGAGCGCGTCCAGGATCGTGCTGTCGATCCAACGCGCGAGCTGGAACCAGAAATCCACGAAGAACAGCGCGAACTGGACGCAGCTCACCGTCACCACCGTCTTCAGGTCGTAGGTGCCGATCAGCAGCACCAGCGGGATGCAGATGACGAGCGCCATCTTGAGCATCGTCAGCACTATCGGCAGCGCCTGGCGCACCACGTCCATCGCGGGAAAGAAGCCCAGCGAGCCTACGGTCAGCCCCAGGTCGCCCGCGCCGCGCGTGACGATGTTCGGCAGCGTCTTGTCGATCTGGCCGCCGTAGTCGGTGTAGACGGCGCCCTGGTTCATCTTCTGCTGTCGCGGTGAGACCACGGCACGGATCACCGAGTCATTGACCTCGCTCTGCGACAGGAAGCCCGCCCAGCGCCCGATGCGGGTCAGCAGGTCCGGGTCGACCTGCGCCAGCAGCCGGCTGCGCAGTCCCTGGCCGCCATCGGCCCACCACTGTCGGCAGGACGGATAGCCGCCGCCGCTGTCCACCAGTGCCAGCCCCGCATCGCGGGTCGCGTCGTAGGGCCAGGCCGTGCGTGGGGTCTTGGCGCGATAGGTGTCATAGAAGCCGGGCGTGTCGAGGAAATAACTCGACCCGATCCAGGTGACGTCGTTCATCTGTTCCTCGGAGAGCGTCGGCCGGTTCATGAACAGCTTGGCTCGCGACGGCCCGTAGCAGTCGTGCGTGAAGTCGGCGACCTCCTGTGCCAGCACCGGATCGTCGATGCGCGTGGCATCCACATCCATGCGAACCTGACGCAGGTCCGTGCCGCAGGGAATCGCCGCCACCGCGGAGCCCGTCACGGCTTTCGACAGCGCATGCATGAAGAACCACCACACCGGCACCAGCGCGCTCTGGTTGTTGAGCGCTGTGTAGACGTTGGACCAGCCCGTGTCGTTGGGCAGCGGGACGTTGACCTGGCATTGCGCGGAGCGCGTGGTGTCGAACTTGATCGTGGCGAGATCCACCGGGATGAACGGGATGCCGGCGAACATGATGACTACGATCGCCACCCACACCCGGTTCTCGATGCGCATCGACGACAGCACGCCCTTGTTGCCCTCGTCAGCGCCTTCGCTGCGGGCCTTGAGCCATTCCTGGATCACGATGGCCACGAACGGCAGCGCGAACACGCCGCTGGTCACAAGGATGCTCCAGATGCCGTTGTTGACCACCCAAGCCACCAGGGTCAGGTAATACTCCAGGTAGTCCGTGGTGTAGAGCGTCATGCCTGCCTCCCGGTCTCAGCCGTGCCGCAACAGTTGGCTGGCTTCCAGCGCGACCACGGAGATCACGGCCGCGATCTCCGTGCGCAGCAGGCGCTTATGCGCCTCGGCCGACGGTTCACGTTGCCGCAGGCGCCCGCGCATCCACCACCAGCCGTAGGCTGTTGCTGCGTAGAGCAGAAGCCGCCACAGGAAGAAGTGGCCCGCATGCGCCCTCAACCAGTTCTCCCAGCCATCGACGCCGCCGACCACGTGGATGCCCGCGATGTTCACCGTCACCGCGGCGGCGACCACCAGCAAGGTCCACAGCAGCGCCACGCCAACGCGGCGGTTGAACAGCCACGGCAGCCGCAGCCAGGCCAGCCGGCTCATGGCGTACCGCTCCGCGGCTTCTCGATCTCCCGCAGCCGGTCGCGCGTGGTATCGCCCTCGAAGACACCGCGCGAGCCGGCGGCGCGGGTGCTGTGGCGCTGGATGATCGCCATCGCCGAGTTGCCGGCCAGCGTGCGCCGTAGCTCCAGCTCGGTCTTGAGGTTGTTGATCTCTTGCTCCAGCGCAGCGTTCTCCTGATCGATCGCCTGCACGGCCAGCTCGTTGGCTGCGACGTTGGGCTCCTTCTTGCCCGTCAGCAGCGTGCGCTGCAGCAGCAAGGCTTTTTCCAGCACGCTCGACAGTGCGGCCTCGGATGCGAGACGCCGGCCCAGCACGTCTTGATCGGGCTCGTCGCGTAGCGCTTCGATCACGCCACGGGTGATCGGCAGCGAGCTGCTGCCGGCGGCTTCGAGATGGGCCGGCGTCGTCGGCCGCGCCCCTGTCACCAGCTCTTGTAGCGCCTGCAGCTTGGTTTCGTACTCTTCCTGGATCAGCGGCGTGAGCCCGACGCCTGGGGTGGTCTGCGTCTTGGTGCAGCTCTCGCAGGTGCGTTGCTCACGCTCGCCCAGCACGCGGATCGCCCAGGCCGAGGCCGCCTGCGGCGATGGCCAGGTCTGGCAGGTCAGGCGGTTGCCGCAGGCGCTGGACGCAATCGGCGACGTATCGCCGACGCTGCGGCCGTTGAGCAGGTTGTAGCCCGCACGGGTCACGTCACCCACCACCTTGATCGAGCTTTGGCCGTTGCCGCCGGCATTGCTGCCGCCAACCCAGGGCACGCCGTTGTTGCCCCGGTTGGTCTCGGCCTGCTCGATGGCGGACACGGCATCGGTGCTGGCGACCGCATCGCGCAGCGCCAGGCCCTCGGCGAGCTGGTTCCAGCCGGCTTGGCCGCCAGCCGTGTCGGCCATCCGCTCGGCGATCGCACGGCAGGTCATCTTGGAGCGGTCGAAGTCCAGCCGCGCCTGCAGGATGCCGTTGGTGAGCAGGTTGTAGAGCCCGGGATCGGCGCGCTGGATGATCAGCGCCGGCAGCGAAGCCACGGCGCTGGTGGCGTTCTGGATCACGTTGCTCATGATCGTCTGGAAGCCGTTGGTGATGCCGTTGAGCTGGTTCTGCAGCGTCGTGGTGATGCTCATGTCGCCGCAGATGAGGTTGCTGTTCCAGCCGATCCCCACGCCGATGCTCTGCATGTTGCCGGCACCACCCATCGACACGGCCCGGCCGCCGCCGATGCTGTAGAGCACGTCGTCGCCGATCACGCTGCCGCTGACGTTCACGCCATTGGGGTCGATGCGGGTCTGCGCCCAGGCGACGCCGACGACCAGCGTGATGGCTGCCACGAACAGCGTGGTTCGCAGGTGCGACTTCGCGCGGCGCAGGAAGTCAGGGAGGGAGGCGTACATCGTGGGTTCCTCACATGAAATCGACGCTGCCGAGGAAGACCTGGCCACGGCGCCGGCAGCAGGAGTACGGCCGCCACAGGGCCCAGGCGTAGTCGCCTTGCTGGGCCTGCACGCGGGTGCGGCTGTGCGGGAAGACCACGCAACTGTTCGAGAGCGTGGGCGTCAGCTCCTGCCACTTGCCCGTCGAGGCGTCGGTCTCCATCAGCGCGCCGGCCGGCCAGTAGCCGGAGCGCGCATTGGCCAGCAGCGGCTGATAAACGTGGACTTGGTTGCGGCGGGTGACGATGTCGCCCGCCCGCTGCGCGACCACGGCGCCGCTCTTGTGGTCGTCGGTCTGGTGTAGGAAGCCACCGCGGGGATACACGTTGCCCCAGAGGTTCAGGCCGGTCCGCGTACCGATTTCGCGCCGACCGGGGATGAGCGCTTCGGGGTAGAGCGCTTCCGGGATGTTGTAGCGCCAGGCCAGCGTGTCGAGCGTGCTCAGCAGGTACGGCATGAAGGCCGTGCCCGCGCCTTTGCAGGTGTAGCCGGAGGCGCTGGCGAACTGGCTGAACACCATCCCGGCCGGATGGCCGATGACATCGGCGTTCTTGAACTTGGCGAGGTTGTTCTCGTTGTCGTGATTGGTCGTGCCGTCACCGCCAGCCTTGGCGGTCGGGTTGGGCATGCTCATCGCCCTGACTTCCAGCCAAGGGTTCTCGCCGGTGTTCGAGTAGCTCGACACCACCGCATCGGGGACGTAGTGGCGCACCTTGACGGAGGTGCGAACCGAGCAGCCGAATGGCGTGCAGTACAGCCAGTAGCAAATACCCGCGACGCGGTACTCCAGGCAGTCGGGGGACAGCGCCGACGAGACGATGGTGGCGGTGTCCAGGGCGAACGTCGACGTGGCCGCGCTCAGCAGCAGCGAGGCGACGGTGGCGCGCAGGCGCCGGGATGCCAGCAGGAGGCTCATGGCTGGCTGCTCCGGTAGGCGTCGATGCGCGCGACGGCGCGGGCCACGTCGGGCTCGCCGTAGACCACGTAGCGCCGATCGACCACCACAGCAGGGATCTTGACGATGCCCAGTCCCCAGGCATCGGCGACGCCCTGGTAGGCCTGGCCGATTCGGCGCTGCAGGTCGGCGCCGCCATCGAGCAGCCGCTGCCGTACCAGGGCCTCCGCCTGGGCTGGGTCAGCGGGCAGGTGCGCCGTGAGTTCGGCCTCGATGTGCGCCGGCTGGTCCAGCTCGATGACACGCACGCCGGCCAGGGCCTGCACCGGATGACGGCTGTCGGTGACGACGAGCACGTCCGCCGCCACCGCAGCCTGGCTGAACATGAACAGAACTGCCCACAGTCCGGGGGCAATGCTGATGATCAGCAGCTGGGGCGAAGCCCTGAAGAAGGGGGCCGGCATATCGGGTGTCCTTGAAATCGATCAAGGTCGCAGTCGACTTCAAGTGCCGATGTGGCGCGACAAAGAAACCGCAGTCGGGCCCTGCCGGTTTCATGCCTATGCCGTTGTGAGCATTGCGTTTGCCTCCTGTAGGAGGCGGAGGTCAGGCGCGCGACGCTGAGGTGCCCGCGAACCCAAGAAACGCATGATGCAAGCGAATCGGCATCGACGGCTTGGAGCGCGCATGTAGGCTCTGCCAAGTCCCTTCACTGATGTCGCTCGGGGCGAGGCGATCTACCGAGCGCGAAACTCGTCTCAAGTAAGCGTTGACGCCATCCGCGGAGTCCGGAGGCGAGCCGGAGAGAACATAGCCCACCATGAAGCCGATTGCGTGGTTCTCCCCGTACGGAGGTGGATATTCTTGGTGGTCAGCAGCGGGAGCCGTGCCGACAGGTCGAAGCGCATCTGATGGCCGAACAGGCTCAACGTCCCGGTGCCGGTGCGGTCGCTTTTTTTAGCGCCCCATGCGCGAGGACGTGACGCAACAACCGCAGGAATTGCCGCTCCATCGAGTCGCCGCTTCCGCTCATCGCATTGCCCCACGTCCATCGATCTCCGACAGGACGCGCCGAACCGCGCCCGTCAGTAGCGAAAGGTCCTGCGGCTCGATCACGTAGGCCGGCATCATGTAGACCAGGCGGCCGAAAGGACGCAGCCAGATCCCGGCCTCCACGAATCGCGGCGTCAGCGCGCGCAGGTCCACCGGCGCATGCATCTCGATGACGCCGATCGCGCCCAGCACCCGCACCTCCCGCACCGTCGCCAGCGCGGCACAGGGGGCCAGTTCCGCGCGCAATTGGCGCTCGATGTCCCGCACCCGCGCCTGCCAGTCCTGATCCAGCAGCAGGTCGACACTCGCCACGGCCACGGCGCAGGCGAGCGGATTGGCCATGAAGGTCGGCCCGTGCATGAAACAGCCGGCGCCGCCGCGGGAGATGGTCTCCGCGACCTCGGCGGTGGTGAGCGTGGCGGCGAGCGTCAGGTAGCCGCCGGTGAGCGCCTTGCCCAGGCACAGGATGTCCGGGGCGATGCCGGCGTGCTCGCAGGCGAACAGCCTCCCGCTGCGCCCGAAGCCGGTGGCGATCTCGTCGGCGATCAGCAGCACGCCGTGCGCGTCGCACAGGGCGCGCACCTGGCGCAGGTACTCGGGGTGGTAGAACCACATGCCGCCCGCGCCCTGCACGACGGGCTCCAGAATCACCGCCGCGAGTTCGTCGCGGTGCGTCTCGATCAGGCGCGCGAACCCGGCGATGTCGGACGGATTCCAGGCGTCGTCGAACCGGCAGCCGGGGCGCGGCGCGAAGAGCTGCTCGGGCAGTGTCCCTCTGAAGAGGTGGTGCATGCCGGTTACCGGGTCGCACACCGACATGGCGGCGAAGGTGTCACCGTGATAGCCACCACGCAGAGCGAGCAACCGGCGCTTGTCCGGGCGGCCCCGGGCCTGCCAGTACTGAATCGCCATCTTGATGGCCACCTCCACCGCCACCGAACCCGAGTCGCACAAAAATACCTTTTCGAGCGGAGCGGGCGTCAGCGCCACCAGCCGCCGCGACAGTTCGATCGCCGGCGCGTGGGTCAAACCGCCGAACATCACGTGCGCCATGCCCCGTAGTTGATCCTCCACCGCGCGGTTGAGCCGGGGGTGGTTATAGCCGTGGATCGCCGCCCACCACGAGGCCATGCCGTCGACCAGTTCGCGCCCGTCGGCGAGCTTCAAGCGCACCCCCTCGGCACCGATCACCGGCCACGCCGGCAGCGGATCGGTCATCGAGCCATAGGGATGCCAGAGATGGGCGCGGTCGAAGGCCAGCGCGTCCGCCCAGTCCGGCCCAACCTTGACTTCGCCGTCAATTCCCATCGGCAGCCTGTGCCAGGGCGGCTCCCATCGCTCGAGTCAGATCTGTCATGGCTTCAATCGGTCACCGCCCCCTTGCTCGCCGACGATACCTGCTTGGCGTACTTCGCCAATACGCCCCGCGTGTAGCGGGGCGCAGGCGGTTGCCAAGCTTTGCTTCGGCGCGCGATTTCGTCCTCGGGCACGTTGAGTTGCAGCAAGCGTTGTTCCGCGTCCAGGGTAATCGAGTCGCCCTCCTCGACCAGCGCGATCGTGCCGCCCACAAAGGCCTCGGGTGCAACGTGACCGACCACCATGCCGTAGGTGCCGCCGGAGAAACGGCCGTCGGTGATCAAACCCACGCTGTCACCCAGGCCCGCGCCGACCAGGGCGGAGGTGGGCGAGAGCATCTCGCGCATGCCGGGGCCACCCCTCGGGCCTTCGTAACGGATCACCACCACGTCGCCCGCCTTGATTTTCTGCGCCAGGATCGCTTCCATGCACGCCTCTTCCGAGTCGAACGCACGTGCGGGGCCTGTGATCCTCGGAACCTTCACCCCGCTGGTCTTGGCCACCGCCCCCTCGATGGCAAGATTGCCTTTGAGGATGGCGAGATGGCCGTGCGGATACATGGGCCGGCCCCAGGGCCGGATGACATCCTGATCATGGCGCGGCTCTTCGGGCACGCTCTCGAGCGCCTCGGCCAGAGTCTGGCCGGTCACGGTCAGCGCGTCTCCGTGCAACAGGCCGTGGGCGAGCAGCATCTTCATCACTTGCGGGATGCCGCCCGCTTGGTGTAGATCGGTGGCGACGTAGCGTCCGGACGGTTTCAGATCGCACAGCACCGGCACGCGCCTGCTGAATGCATCGAAATCATCGAGTGTCAGCTTCACTCCCGCGGCGTGCGCGATGGCGGGCAGGTGCAGCACGGCGTTGGTGGAGCCGCCCAGCGCCATCAACACGGCGATGGCGTTCTCGAACGCCCGGCGGGTGAGGAGGTCGCGCGGCAGGATTTGTTTACGGATCGCCTGCACCAGCACCTCGGCCGATTTCGCCGCGCTGTCGGCCTTTTCCGCGTCCTCCGCGGCCATGGTCGAGGAATACGGCAGGCTCATGCCCATGGCCTCGAAGAGCGAGGCCATGGTGTTGGCGGTATACATGCCGCCGCAGGAGCCCGCGCCCGGGCAGGCGCGGCGCTCGATCTCCAGTAACTCGTTCTGGTCAATTTTATGCGCGGTGTACTCACCGACCGCTTCGAAGGCGCTCACAATGGTGAGATTGCAGCCCTTATAGTGGCCCGGCTTGATGGTGCCGCCATAAACAAAGATCGCCGGGATGTTGAGGCGCGCGATGGCGATCATCGCCCCCGGCATATTCTTGTCGCAGCCGCCGAGGGCGAGCACCCCGTCCATGCTCTGGCCGTTGCACACGGTTTCGATGGAATCCGCGATCACCTCGCGCGACACCAGTGAATATTTCATGCCCTCGGTGCCCATCGAAATGCCATCCGAGATGGTGATGGTGCCGAACATCTGCGGCATGGCACCGGCTTTTTTCAACGCGGCATCGGCGCGCGCGGCGAGCGCGCCGATGCCCATGTTGCACGGCGTGACGGTGCTGTGCGCGTTCGCCACGCCGACGATGGGTTTGTCGAAATCCCCATCGTCGAACCCCGTGGCGCGCAACAGGGCGCGGTTGGGCGAGCGCTGCACGCCTTGGGTGACGGTTTTGCTTCTGCGGTTGTCGGGCATGATTTATCTCCTGATATGAGCCGTGCCCAAAGCGCCGTGACCGGGGACATTGGGTGTGGAATCTTGCAAACGAATGCCTTACGAGTTCACTCTGCCAACCGCCACGCAATCGTTTCCCCGGCGCGCAGCGGCACGCCTGTTTCCTTTCCGAAACGCAGCTCCTCGGGCACGGTCCAGTCCTGGCGCTCCAGTGTGATGCGCCCCGTATTGCGCGGCAGCCCATAGAAATCGGGGCCGTGGAAACTGGCGAACGCCTCCAGCCGGTCGAGCGCGCCGGCCTGCTCGAAGGCCTCTGCATACAGTTCGATGGCGGCGTGCGCGGTGTAGATGCCGGCGCAACCGCAGGCCGACTCCTTGGCGCGGCGCAGGTGCGGGGCGCTGTCGGTGCCGAGGAAGAATTTCGGGTTGCCGCTGGTGGCGGCGGCAATCAGCACCTGGCGGTGCGGCTCGCGCTTCAATACCGGCAGGCAGTAGGCATGCGGGCGGATGCCGCCGGCGAACATCGCGTTGCGATTCAGCAATAAATGGTGCGCAGTGATGGTGGCGGCCACGTTGGGGCCGGCCCGCTCGACGAACGTGACCACCTCGCGCGTGGTGATGTGTTCCAGTACCACCTTGAGGCGCGGAAAACGCTCGATGATGCGCTGCAGATGTCGCTCGATGAACACCGCCTCGCGGTCGAACACGTCGATCTCGGGATCGGTCACCTCGCCATGCAGCAGCAGCGGCAGACCGGTCTCCTCCATGGCCGCGAACACCGCGTCGCAGCGCGCGAAATCGGTGACGCCAAATGAAGAGTTGGTTGTTGCGCCAACGAGAAAGGCTTCACCCACCGCGTGCACGAAACCGCTCGCCCTGGCCCGCAGGATCTCTTCGGGCGTGGTGTGGTCGGTGAGATAGAGCGTCATCAACGGCTCGAAGGCCATGCCCGCCGGCAGCGCTGCCAGGATGCGCGCGCGGTAGGCGCGGGCCTCGTCCACCGTGCGCACGGGTGGATCGAGATTGGGCATGACCATGGCGCGCGCAAACCGCCGCGCGGTGTCGGGCAGGACCGCGGCCAGTGCATCACCGTCGCGCAGGTGCAGGTGCCAGTCGTCGGGACGGGTGAGGGTCAGGCGTGCTGTGGCCATTGATGGGATCTCATGGATTGCAGTAATCGCAGCGCCCCGGATCGGCGTACTGCGGCTCGGGGCGCTCGCGCGTTTCGCGATGCGCGCACTTCAGGCAGCCGTACACCTCGGCGCGGGTCTCGCGGGTCGGGGCGCCGCAGTCGCCACAGAGCAGGCCCGCAATGCGCTCGACGAGCCAGAACCCCGGCGCGCCGCAGGCCGGACAGGGCGAGCCGAGCTTGGCGACCAGGTCCTCGGCCGCAAGCCGGATCATCTCCATGCGCGTGGGGTTGGCGTGGGCCCGCAGGTCGGTCTCCAGGAACACCTGGCCGCTCGCCGATTGCGCCTGCGCCCAGGCGAACGCGGCTTTAAGCTCCTCCCAGGCGGCGATCCCCTTGCGCAGGCGCGGGTCGTTCTCGCCCTCGGGGCGCACGACCAGATGGTGCGCGGGAAACGCCGCCTGCCGGGCGAAGGCCTCGGCCGCCGTCCAGTCGCCGGTCAGAAGATGCGCGTGGATCGCCTTGCCCTGCGCGACACCGACGATCTCGAGCCCCTGCTCGTCGTCGATGAAGATGAGGAACTCCACGTTCCAGGGGAACATCCCCACCATCGGGTCCGGCCCGAACGAGCCCTCGCTGGCGAGCCCGAGCGAAAGTCCGGACATCTCCATGCCGAGGCGCGCCTTCTTGCGCGCCGCCTCGAGCTGCTTGCCGGCGCGCGGGATCTCGCGGGTGAAGGTGCCGAGGAGATCGGTGTCGTAGCCGCCGACCCGTTCCACCTGGCAGCCGAGCGCTGTGTCGAGCACCGAGGCAATCACGCGCTCCTTGCCGTGCTGGGTGAGCAGGGCGATGCGTGTTCCGGCGTAGACAACGCGGGTCATGGCGCCGCAGCGGTCGGCAGCGTCCGATGGCGCGCCAGCAGCACAATCAGCGTGATGACTGTGAGCGGCAGCACGAAGCCCAGCATGGTGGCGCTGTACGCCGGCAGTGCCATGTGCTGCGTGGCCGCAAGAATCAGGTACGACACATAGACGGCGTAATAGCCGAGGAACAGCGCCCCCTCCCAGCGCGCGATCCGGTGGCCGGTGGCGAAGATGGGCAGGCACGCGAGCGCCACCGCGATCATCACCGGCAGATCGAAGCGGACCAGCGCGGCGGCCACGTCGAGCCCGCCGGGCGTGACCAAGGCGGCGATGCCGGCGATTGCCAGGAGATTGAACAGGCTGCTGCCGATCACGTTGCCCACGGCGATGTCGCGCTCGCCGCGCAGCGCGGCCACCAGGGAAGTGGCCAGCTCGGGCAGGCTGGTGCCGACGGCGACGATGGTCAGGCCGATGACGATCTCGCTCACCCCGAAGGCGTGCGCGATCGCCACCGCGCTGTCGACCAGCCAGGTGGCGCCGAGCACGAGCAGCGCCAGGCCCGCGGCGATGAAGACGATCTGGACCGGCAACCGGTCGATCCATGCGCTCGCGCCGCCGTCGAACTCCCGCGCATATTCGGCCTGTATTTCCGGGCTTTCCTGGCGACTCTGGCGGATAGCGAAGACCGTATAAGCCACGATGCCGGCCGTGAGCAGCAGACCATCGAACAGGCCGATGCGGCCATCGAGCGCCATGACCCAAAACAGCACCGACACACCGATCACCAGCGGCACGTCGAAGCGGACGAGCTGCTGCTGAACCACCAGCGGCGCGATGAGCGCAGAAAGCCCGAGCACCACCAGCACGTTGAAGATGTTGCTGCCAACGATGTTGCCGACGGCGATGTCTGCCTGTCCCGAAAGACCGGACTGAACGCTGACCGCCAGCTCCGGCGAACTGGTGCCGAAGGCGACCACGGTGAGTCCGATCACCAGCGGCGAAATCCCGAAACGGGCCGCGAGGCGCGCGGCGCCGCGCACCAGCAACTCGGCGCCAGCCACCAGCAGCACCAGGCCCAGCACCAGAAAAACAACAACCGTAAGCGTCATGAAATCAAAGCCTCAAGAAGTCTGACCAAAAGATGCGCGCACTGTGGGGAAAACCCGCATCGCCGATCACCGCCCGCGCACCATGGCCATGACCCGCCCCATATCGAGCGTTGCAGCCTGTTGCTGGATCTGGGGCAGGTATTGCGTTTGCATCTGCTTGGCGGGGCCGAGCAGGTTCTGGAACGTATCCTTAAGCATCACCGTATTCATCACCCGGCCGCCGGCGTAATAGCGTTTGGCGAGCTGCCCCAGGGCGTAGGTGGTGGCGAAGGAGAACGCCATGCCGGTGGCCGCGCTTCCCACCTTGCCGAAGGTCCTGCCCGCTGCCTTGCCGAGCAGGCCGCCAAGCAGCTTGCGGCCGAACTGCTCCAGATATTGCGAGGTGAGGCCGACCCCGGCGGCGGCGATGAATTCCTTGATGTGGCCCTGGTCGAGCTGGACGCCGTGGGCGCTGCCGATGCCGTAGACCATCTTGATCTGCAGCGGGATGATGGCCATCGATGCCCAGGACTGCGGCAGTAGTTCCAGCGCACCGTTCATCAAGGCGTAGTTGAGGATGGACTTGTCGAGTTCCGCCTCGGACACGTTCGGCTGCGCCGCCACCACCGGCCCGGGCGCGGCGGCTACAGCGGCGGCGCCTGCCGCGGCTACGGGGGCCGCGGCCTCGCTGAGCTCGACAATGGCGTCGGCCTCGCGCTCGAAGGCGGCGGTCTGCCCCGCATCGAGCTTCAACAGGGCTTTCAGCTCGTTCAGGAAGCGCTGCTCGGCCTCGCTCTGGCGACCGTCGGCGTCGCACACGCACACCGCCATTTCATAGGCCAGCTGGCGTTCATGCCCTTCAGGGTGCTCGCCGGGGTCTTGCAACGCGGTAACGGCGGCATCCAGGCTGATGCGCTTGAGCAGCACGTCCTGATAGAGGCGGGCGAGATCAGGCGCGCCCGCTTCGCCGCCCAGCGACTCGGCGATGCGGCGGATTTCCTCGCGCTCGCGGTCGTGCTTGGCGCCGTCGGCGAAGGCGGCGTGGAGGGCGATGGCGAGGATGGCTTTCTGCTGTTCGGGGTTCATTGCGGGTTCTTCCATCTGATCTGGAATTCGATTTCTTCCGACTCGCCTTCCCGTTCGTGTTCGATGTTGCAGACCGCCCGCACCGGCACCGAGATTCTTTCGCCCGCGATCTGGATTTCAAAGCGTTCGCCCTGTTCGAGCGCATCGGCCAGGCGCCGCAATTTCGCAATGAACTCCGGCAGGGGGTAGGTTTTTTCCACATCGCGTTCAGGTTTGCTGTTCATGCGTGTCCTTTCAGTGCTTCGGTGAGTTTCAGTCCGGCCAACTCGCGGAGGGAGCGCGCCAGGAAATAGAGCGCGGCCATCATGATCAACATGGAGGGCAGCGCGATCATGGGATAGCTAAACAGGGTGAGCCGCCCCAGCTCTTCGTTGAAGGCGGGGGAGCCGGATGGACTGGTGACGATCCAGGTGGCGAGAAAGTAGTTCATGACGGAGGAAAAAAAGAACGAGCCGGCCAGCATCCAGGTGGCGGCCCGCAGGCGCGTCTTGAAGGCGGCACGCTTGCCGCGTTCGTCCAGGCCGCGCTGAATCCGCTCGACATCCATCAGCGCCGGCGTGAACAGCAGCACCCGCACCAGCGGGTAGCGGCTATGGGCGGAAATGGCCACGGCCAGACCGATCAGGCCGGGAATGGCGGCTTCCTTGATGGCCAGCCACCGCGTGTCCAGTTGCAGCAGGCCGATCCCGCCGGTAAGCAGGATGCTGACCAGACCGAGCACGGCGAACAGGTTGAGCTTGCGCCGGGTAAGCAAATCCCGCGCGCCCCAGGCCAGCGGGAAAGCCAGCGCCAGCAGCAGCGCGTTGACGGCGCCCAGGTCTTCCGGGCCGCTCAGCTTCATCAGGATCAGAGAGGGAATGACGATAGCGATCAGCAGTTCGATCAGTGGGTTGTTTTTCCCGGATGCCGAAGAAGGAGCAGTGGAATGGCACGCCGCCCCCCGGCGCGCCCCGTGCTTGATTTCAGCCACGATTTCGCCACCACTTCTCGAGACCGATCACCGGCAGGATGAGGGCGCCGACAACGATGCTCAAAAGCACGTCGCCAGCGGAGAGGGGCGCGGACGCGAAGATCTCGTGCATGAACGGGGCGTAGACGAACAGCGCCTGCAGCACGAGGATCGCCGCGATCCCGACGAACACGGTCTTGTTGCTGAACACCCCGATCTTCAGCATCGAGTCACGCAGCGAGCGGCAGTTGAGCAGGTAGAAGATCTGGAACATGATCACCGTGGTGACGGCCATCGTTTGCGCCTTGGCGAGCGCTGCGGGTCCGCTGTCTCCCGCGGCTCGGAACTCGTAGAGGAAGAGCCCGAGCGCCCCGGCGGTCATCAGGATCGCCACCACGAAGGTGCGCATGACGACGAACCCGCTCAGCACTGGCGCGGCCGGGTTGCGCGGTGGGCGCCTCATGACGTTGGGCTCTTTCGCCTCGAACGCGAGCGGCAGCGCCAGCGCCACCGCCGCTACCAGATTGATCCATAGCAACTGCGCCGGCGTCATCGGCATCAGCAGCTCGCGCATCGTATGGGCGACGCCGTCGATGACGTGCGTGACATCGGCGAACGGGAAAAAGGCTACCGCCCACATCAGGATCAGCGCCAGCCCGAGGTTGGTCGGCAGCACGAAGGCGAGCGACTTGATGAGGATGTCGTAGACGCGCCGCCCTTCCTCGACCGCCGCGGCGATGGAAGCGAAGTTGTCGTCGGCGAGCACGATCCCCGCCGCCTCCTTGGAGACGCTGGTCCCGGTGATCCCCATCGCCACGCCGATATTCGCCTGCTTGAGCGCGGGCGCATCGTTGACGCCGTCGCCGGTCATCGCGACCACTTCGTTGCGGCTCTGCAGGGCACGCACCAGGCCGAGCTTGTGCTCCGGCGCGACGCGCGCAAAGACGTTGCACGCGCCCGCCGCATCACGCAGCTGCACTTCGGACATCTGCGCGAGCTGGGCCCCGGCGATCGCCTTGGGTGCTGCGGGATTCTTAGGGAGGATGTTGAGCTGGTCCGCGATCGCCTGCGCCGTGCCCTGGTGGTCGCCGGTGATCATCTTCACGGTAATCCCGGCCTGATGGCAGAGCGCGATCGCCGCGATTGCCTCGGGACGCGGCGGGTCGATCATGCCCTGGAGCCCGAGGAAGGTGAACCCGCTTTGCGTGTCGTGCATCTCGATGCCAGTCTGCCCGCGCGCGGGCTGGGCGGCGAACGCCAGCACCCGCATCCCCTTGGCGGCCAGCTTTTCGACCTCGCGTAGCACCGCCTCCATATCGAGCACACGGCCGCCCGGCGTCGTGGCGCAACGCTTTAGCACGGCCTCCGGCGCACCCTTGAGCAGGATGCGTCCGCCGTCCTGCGCGTGGAGTGTGGCCATGAACTGGTTCTCGGACTCGAACGGAATCGTATCCAGGCGCTTGTGTTGCGCCCGCGCTTTCTCCACGTCCAGCGCGACCTTTTCCGCGGCGACAACGAGCGCGCCCTCCGTCGGATCGCCATGGATCTTCCACTGCCCCTCCTCGTTCGCGAGCGAGGCGTCGTTGCACAGCACCCCGGCGAGCAGCAGATCAGTCAGGTCCGCAGGCGCCGTCTTGACGAGCGTTCCCTCGCGCTGCAGTTGCCCCTTGGGCGCGTAGCCGACGCCCGACACGGCAAAGGCGCCGGAGGCGGGCGTCCAGAGCTCCTGCACGGTCATCTCGTTGCGGGTAAGGGTCCCGGTCTTGTCAGAGCAGATGACGGTGGTCGAGCCGAGGGTCTCGACGGCGGGGAGCTTGCGCACCACGGCACGGCGCGTCGCCATGCGCTGCACGCCGATCGCCAGCGCGATGGTCACGATCGCCGGCAGCCCCTCGGGGATGGCGCCCACCGCCAGCGCGATGGCGAAGATGACCGTCTCGCGCAGGGCCGGAAGCCACTCGACCCCGGTCTCGGCCATGGTTCGCCAGGTCCCGAGCAAGAGGATTCCGATCGCGATGACAACGATCGCGATGGTGATGTACCAGCCGATTTTGGCCAGCGCCTTGGTGAGCGGAGTCTGCAGATCGGTCGTTTCCCTCAGCATGGTGGAGATGCGGCCGAGCTCGGTCCTGGCGCCGGTCTCGACCACCACCGCGGTCCCCGTCCCGTAGGTGACCAGCGTGCCGCCAAAGACCATGCAGGTTCGGTCGCCGATGCCCGCCTCGGATGCCACCGGGGCGAGCCGTTTCTCCGTCGGCACCGACTCGCCGGTGAGCGCCGCCTCCTCGATCTGCAGGTTGCGCAACTGGATCAGGCGCATGTCCGCGGGCACCTTGTCTCCGCTGGCGAGCAGGACCATGTCGCCGGGGACGAGATCCGCTGCCGGGAGGGTGAGTTTGCGGCCCTCGCGCAAGGCGGAAACATTCTCCGGCACCATGCGGCTGAGCGCCTCGATCGCCTTGCCGGCCTTGAACTCCTGCACGAAGCCGATGATCGTGTTGAGCACCACCACCGCCAGGATCACCAGCCCGTTCTTGACCCCGCCGGTGGGGTCGACAGCCATCGCCACCAGCGCCGACACGATCAGCACCCAGATCAAGGGGTTGTTGACCTGCCGCCAGATCAGGTCGAGGGCGGTGTCCCCTTTGCCCCGGGGGATCACATTGGACCCGTAGGTCTTCAGACGCTGCACGGCTTCCGCGTTGGTGAGGCCATCCGGACGCGTCTCCATACGCGCGACCGTCTCGTCCACGCCCAGTGCGTGCCACGGCTGCCGATCCGGCATGCCCGCAGCGCCGCTGGAACCACCATTCATAGCAGACGCGTTGCTCGTGATGGCTTGTTGCGCCGTTGCTTTCATGCTCAGCTTGTGCACGCGTTCTTCTTGGTTGCCAGGGAGTCGACTCATGGCAATCATTCGGCGGCTGCAAAGAACAACGATGCCAAGCCCGTGCCGACGCCGGCTGGAATGCCGTAGCGTTCCAGCGGGGACACCGGGTCTCCTGCCACAACCTTGACCGGGACGGTCGTCAGCTCAATCACCTTGTTGATCGTCGAGTTCTCGACCATCCGGATCAGCGAGCTCTTGCGTGCGGCACCCACCACGATATGGTCGCAGTGGAGGCGGCGCGCCGCGTCGGTAATGACGTATGCCTTTTCCCCAAGTTCCATGTGCGCTTCATAGGGCACCCCGAACCTGTCTAGCATCTGTCTGCTTGGCAGCAGCGCCAACTCGGCCTGATCGCGATGGAAATCGTGGCGATCTCTTCTGCTCACGAATCGTGAAACGTATTGGGAAAATGGCGTCTGAACATTCAATAGATGAATTTCCAACGCCGCGTTCTTCCTGAATTCATTGACGACGTGCCGCACCGCATGGAGCGAGTTGCTTGAGCCGTCGACCGGAACGAGTATTTTCAACATGGCGCGGGTTCCTTTCCAATGGCCAGCTATAGTCGGGAAATCAGATCGAACGGCAGTAGGACTCAGACCACCACCGCGCCCAGCAACAGGCGGGCTGCAAGCCGCGTGCGCATTCATTGCGCTGCCTTGAGCGCCGCGATGCGTTTGGTCAGCGGCGGGTGGGTCATGAACAGGCGCTTGAGACCCGACGCACCTCCGCCGGCGATGCCGAAGGCCGTCATCTTGTCGGGCAGGGACGCAGGCTGCAGCGCACTGAGCCGCTCCAACGCTGCAATCATGGCGCCGCGCCCGGCCAGTGACGCGCCGCCCGCGTCGGCGCGGAACTCCCGTTGGCGCGAGAACCACATGACGATGAGGGAGGCCAGGATGCCCAGCACCAAGTCGGCGATGATGACCGTCACCCAGAATGCCGGGCCGTGCCCGTTCTCGCTCTTGAAGATTATCCGGTCCACCGTGTGGCCGATCACCCGCGAGAGGAACAGCACGAAGGTGTTCACCACGCCCTGGATCAGCGCCAGCGTCACCATGTCGCCATTGGCGGCGTGCGCGACTTCATGGCCCAGCACGGCTTCTGCCTCCTCGCGCGTCATCTGCTGCAAGAGGCCGGTGGAGACGGCGATCAGCGCCTTGTTCCTGCTCATCCCGGTGGCGAAGGCGTTGACGTCGGGCGCGTCGTAAATGCCTACCTCGGGCATGCCTATGCCCGCCTGCCGCGCGTACTTGCGAACCGTATCTACCAGCCAGGCTTCGGTCGTATTCGATGGCGCCTTGATCACCCGCACGCCCATCATCTTCTTGGCCATCCACTTGGAGACGGCCAGCGAGATGAGCGATCCGCCGAAGCCCATCACCGCGGCGAAGATCAGCAGCGCCGTCAAGTTCAGTCCCTGTTCGTTCAGCCATGGCTCCACCCCCAGCAGGCGCATGCTGACCGAGAGCACCAGCAAAATGGCCAGGTTGGTGGCGAGAAACAGGACGATGCGCTTCATGCTCGGCTCCCTGGCATCATTGCCGTGAGGAATGTTGCAAACGAACTTCGATCAAACCGCCCGGGCGGCGCATCAGCGCGAACTCGATGGACTCCTGACTATGTCGAAACCGGTGCCTTTCCTCCTCTGGCATGGCGGAAATCACCTCCTGGACGAACCCGGCGTCGGCGAAGCCCCGGACATAGTGCGCCAGCGCCGCGTCGAAACCCGCGCGGCCGGCGTAACGCACTTCGGTCGTCTCGCCATCGCGCGCGTAATGACTGCGCACCAGGCCTGGGAAGCGCGGGACCGGGCCGAGGTCGGTGCCGCTGACATCGCGCGCGGGCGGCGCTTCGCCGAGGCCCGGCAGCCACCGGTCCGCCTGCTCCTGAATGCCCGGCAGCCAGCGCTCCGCCTGCTCTTTGAGACCGGGCGCTGCCTGTTCAACCGTTGCCGCCGCCTCGTCGGCCAAACGCTTGCCGGTCTCCGTCGCCACCGGCGCCTGCGCCCACAGCCAGGACAACAGCGCGATGCCGGCCCAGACGAGCAGGCCGACGATGGCGAAGGCGAGCCCGCCCAGGATCAGCCAGGTGCGCGCCCGAATATTTCCCAGCCACGATGCGGCCTGCGCCAAGTTTCTTTTTGCCATCAGAACTTCTCCGGCCGCAGCACCGCGACGTCGGACACGAACAGGATCATGGCGTAGTTCTCGTAGTAGCGGGCCTGCAGATGTGCGGCGATGGCCTCGGCGGTCGCCGCATCGCATACGACCTCGATGCGGATGTTGCTGCTCGCATCCCACGCGGAGCTGCGCACGCCCCGGCTGCCCTTGCCGCGGGCGTCGGTAATGGTGTAGCCCCGGACTCCCAGGCGTTCGAGGTCCTTGATCAAGACGCTCTCCAGGGCGGCCTCGGTGATGATGGTCAGCAGTTTGCGCATCGAACTGTTCATGAACCTAGCCTCCGGTCAGGGCGAATGCTTGCGTCGCCATGGCGTGATAGAGCGGAATGCCGACCAGGACGTTGAACGGGAAAGTGACGCCCAAGGAAGCGGCCAGCGACAGCGTCGGGTTGGCCTCCGGCACCGAAATGCGCATGGCGGCGGGCACGGCGATGTAGGACGCACTCGCTGCCAGGATGGCCAGCATGGCCGTGCCCCCCAGCGACAGCCCGAGTCCGTAACCCAGCGCGATGCCCACCACGGAGGAGAACAGCGGCATGCCGATGCCGAACAGCACGAGGAACAGGCCGTGCCGCCGCAGGCTGCCGAACTGGGCGGCCGTGATCAGCCCCATTTCCAGGAGGAACAGGGCAAGGATTCCCTTGAACAGATCGAAGAACAGCGGCTTGACGGAAGTCAGTCCCTCCGGGCCGGCGGCCCAGCCGATCAGCAGCCCGCCGACGAGCAGCACGATGCCCTTGCCCAGAAACACCTCATGCGCGACCGTGCCGATCCGCATGTCACGGGAGAACCCGCGGGCCAGCAGGATCCCCACCAGGATGGCCGGGATCTCCAGCACGGCGAGCAGGAACGGCATGTGCGACTCGAACTCGATCTGCCGGCTGGCGAAATAGGTGGTGGCGACGGCATAGGTGCCGACGCTCACCGAGCCATAGTGGGCGGCAACGGATGCCGCGTCCGCACGGGGGAAACGCCCCATGAACCGCAGCACCGGAAAGGCGACCAGCGGCAACAGTACGCCCATCGCCATGACCGCGAGGGCTTGCAGCGCGAGGTCACCGAAGGGTTGCCTGGCGAGTTCGATGCCGCCCTTGAGGCCGATGGCGAGCAGCAGCAGCATGCTCACCAGTTCATAGACGGCCGCGGGCAGTCGCAGCTCCGAGCGCAGCAGGCCAGCGGCCAAGCCGAGCAGGAAGAACAGCAGGACGGGGTCGAGGGTGCTCAAGATGGCGTTCCTTCATCGTGCGGCTGCGCCGATGGCAGGACCAGGCTGCCGCCGGCGTCCTGGTAGATCGGCGGCAGCACGAGTTCCGGGTAGCGTGCTTCGAGCACCTGCAGCTCCGCGCTCACGCTGGAGTCGGGCGCATTGCCTGCGAAGACCGGGATGAAGCGTGCGGCGAGCGTGGTCGCGTCTTCATGGCCGAAGCAGTCCAACAGCGCCGCCACCAGGTCGACGCGGGAGACGGCGCTTGCCGCCGTCTCGAGCCAGCACAGCATCCAGATCCCGTTGATCCCTGTTGTCTCCAGGATACGGACGGTTCGCCGCGCGCCGGCCGCATCCGGCAGAACCAGCGCGCACGGCAAGTTCGCCACGCCTTCTTCGTCGATCCAGATGCCTTGCACGGTTTCAACGTCGCTGGCGGGCAACCGGCGGCGCAGAATCGACAGGTAAGCGGCCAGATCTTCGCTGGCGCGCTCCAGATCCCCATCGCTGCGCACGAGCAAGAAGGCGCTTCTGGACTCGGTCGGCATGTCTTCATCCCCTGCGTAGGTGGCGGGCACTGGACGCTTCTCACCACGAGCGCCTGAGGCGCGAAAGGCCGTGCAGGACCCGTCCTGTTGTTACCCGGAAGGTAACCTGGTGAATTTTGACGGTCTGGATGATTCATATAAAGTCGAATATAATTCACAGACACTTCGTAAAAAGTTGCGAATAGCAGATAATGAATCTCAAACACCTGCGCTACTTCTGGGCGGTGGCCCACGCCGGGAGTGTGGCGGCGGCGTCCAATCAGTTGCATCTGACGCCGCAAACCGTCAGCGCCCAAATCAAGCTGCTCGAGGACGACCTCGGAACGGCCTTGTTCAAGCCTGCCGGACGCGGACTCGAACTCACCGAGGCGGGGCGCGTTGCGCTGTCCTACGCCGACGAGATCTTCGCGCTGGGTCACGAGATGGTCTCCTCGCTGCGGGCGAACGCAATCCCGGAGCAGACGATGGCTACGTTTCGCGTCGGTATTTCCGATGCGATCCCCAAGTCGCTGACACACCGGTTGCTGGCTTCGCTGAAGAGGGTGGAGAAGCCGATACGGCTGGTGTGCCACGAGGGCACGATCGACTGGTTGCTCGGGGAATTGGCACTGCACCGGCTGGAGATGGTGCTGGCCGATCGCCCGATGCCGGCAGGGTTGGCGGTCCGCGGCCACAGCCGCAAGCTGGGTGAAAGTGCCGTCGCCTTTTTTGCCGCGCCCGAGCTGGCGCGGCGCGGCGCGGCTTTTCCAGCCTGTCTGAACGGGGCGCCACTGCTGCTGCCCGGTCAGAACGCGGCGGTACGGGGCGAGATCGACCTCTGGCTGGGCGAGTCACGCCTGTACCCACGGGTCATCGGGGAGTTCGATGACAGCGCCCTGATGAAGGTCTTTGCACAGGCGGGTGAAGGCTATTTCCCCGCGCCCGCGATCCTCTCGGACGAGATCTGCGCGCGCTACGGCGTCAGCGAGGTGGGGCGGCTGGAGGAGGTGCGCGAGGCATTCTGGCTGATCAGCACGGAACGGCGCATCCAGCATCCGGAGGTTCGCGCCGTCCTGGAAGCCGCCCGCGGCGCGGTCTTCGTTCCGCAGGGCGACGGCCAAATGGCGCGGTAAATGCGGGAGTCCTGATCATGTTGCAACTTACTTCCCACCCGGACGATCTGTCCACCGCCGTGAACCTGCTGCGGGCGGGGGAACTCGTGGCGCTGCCTTTCGAGACCGTTTATGGGTTGGCCGCCGATGCGACCAACCCCGATGCCTTGCGCGCGATCTTTCGCGCCAAAGGCCGCCCGGCCGATCACCCGCTGATCGTGCATCTCGCCGCCACCGAGCAACTGTCGGACTGGGTCACCGAGGTACCGGAGGTGGTCTGGCGGCTGGCTTCGGCCTTTTGGCCAGGTCCGCTCACCCTGGTGCTGCCTGCCGCGCGAACGGTTTCGCCGCTGGTGACCGGCGGCCAAACGACCGTCGCGCTACGCGTGCCGGCACATCCGGTACCGCAGGCCGTCTTGCGACAGTTCGGTCGGGGCCTGGCCGCGCCATCCGCGAATCCTTTTGGTCAAATCAGTCCGACCACGGCGGCGCATGTGCGGCGACACCTGGCCGGAAAGATCGCGGCGGTGGTCGATGGCGGCCCCTGCCTGGTCGGCATCGAGTCGACCATCGTCGATCTCAGTCGTGAACATCCGCGCATTCTGCGTCCCGGCGCCATCACCACCGATATGCTCGCGCGCCACCTGTTTCTTGCGGGCACCGTTGCTGCGGCAGCGCCTCGCGTGCCAGGCGCCCTGGCCTCGCATTACGCGCCGCGCACGCCGTGCTACCGGATCCCGGCCGGGCTGGCCGAGGCGCCGTTTCCAGGCCGGCGTACCGGGCTGCTTGCGCAGCGCCCCGCAAATTGGCCGGTGGCGAAGTTCTGGCCGATGCCCTCGCAGTCCGAAGACTATGCGCGCGCGCTTTACGCGGCTTTGCACGAGGCCGATGCCACCAGTTGCGAGGTCTTGCTGATTGCGCTGCCGCCGGACGAACCGGCATGGGCGGCCATACACGACCGCTTGCGCCGTGCGACCCGATCTCTTTAGCGGACGGTGGCAGCGCAGCTTGGCGGAACGCCGCCTCAATGCGTGCGGGAGCGAGCAGTTCACGAGGGCACGCAACTAAAGCAGGGGCGCGCGGACGCCTGAACGCAGCGACGCAAATCGCGGCTTCGCTGATGTCCACGCCATAGACTCGCCCGTAGAGCGTCGAGCGAATCACCTCCCTCGTGGGCGGCTGACCTTGCGAGCGAAGATGAACGAAGCGCCACAACGCTTCGGCCTGGAAGACACCGGAGCAGCACGTCAAATCCAGCACCGCTCCCGTCCAGATAGGCCATCCATGACCTCATCGAGGATCAGCGAGACGACGACGGACAGTCGCGTGTAGTGCACGCCGTTTTGCAACGCTTCTGTGCGCTTTCCATCTGTCCACGGCTCAGCGTGCGCGAACTGCTCGTAGATCGAGCTGATGAGCTCGATCGGAATCACCTCGAACTGGTAGGGGAAGAAGCTGAGCTGCCCGCTTTCAGGATCGACAGCCGCCAGGAACTCCGCAACCCGCGTCAAGTGGTGAGCGGCCGGTGTCGTTTTCACCAAAGAAGGCGGAAACATATCGCCGTTGAGGGTCTGGGCCAGCCATGCGAACAGCTTGCTGGTCGCTGGCCGGTCGCGCAGTCCCGCCGGCAACGCCGTGCGGCCGCATACCCGCTTCAACCGCGTCGCACTAACGATCTGGCGGTCTGGCCCAGCGAGCACACTCCTATCACCCGTCGGTCTTAGGCGGAGTCTCGTTAGAAAATTTGCTATTTTCTTCCACGTATGGGCGTGCTTCTCAACAGGGATAGGCCGGTTCAGCCGCCTATCCCACAAGCTTTCCAAGCATCCGAAAATTGTGACCATCAGAGCGCATCGCGAACGTGGCAACCGGAGCCTTCCAGAGCAGTTCTTGTGGAGATGGGCAAGAGGCACAGGCGCCCCCGGAAGGGGCGCCTGCGGACTACAACAAGCCGGCTTCGGCGAACGAGTACGGACTGCCCTTGCCGACGATGAAGTGATCCAGCACCCGGACATCGACGGTGGCCAGGGCGCTCTTCAGCCGCTCGGTGATCGCACGATCAGCGGCCGAGGGCTCGGTGTTCCCCGAGGGGTGCTGATGCGCCAGGATCAGCGCCGAAGCGTTGAGCGTCAGCGCACGCTGGACAACCACCCTTGGATACACCGAAGTCTGGTCGACCGTGCCCTTGAACAGCGGCTCAAACGCGAGCACCTGGTGCTGGCTGTCGAGAAACACGACGGCGAAGATTTCGTTCGGCTCCGCGACCAGTTTCAGGCGCAGGTAGTCGCGCACGGCGGCGGGACTGCCCAGCGCCGGACCGGCCTTGAACACGCGGTTCTCCAGCAGGGTGATGGCCTGCCGGATGATCCAGTCTTCGTGCTGGGCGGCGATCAGGGCGAGCGACTCCGGGCGGGAGTCGGCGATGACAAGAGACATGGCGAACCTCCAATGGATGAGATCGGAGGGCGCCTGCCCCTGGAGGGCAAACCCTCCTGGGGACGATGGGGATGAAACAGGTGACGAGCGGGCATCCACCACCGCGGATGCAGTGGCCGTTCGCGTCAAGGGATGCGATGCGAACGGGTTTCGATCAACGCGGACAAGCCGCGCCGTAGCCTTGAAGATCGATGGCTACCTGGGCATGTCGCCAGCAACGCTGGCGGGCATGTCTGGGAGATGTGAGGACTCGGCGCTCGCCGTGTCGCCGGCAGCCAGCAGGTCAAGCGCCGAGAGCAAGGCGTCGCCGTCCAAGGGGCCGTGCAGCAGGAGGGTCTTGCCAGTGTCGCGATCGCGCAGTAGCAGGGCCGGCGTGGCGGCAATGCTCTGTCGTGCCGCCTCCGCGGCCTGGGCGCGGATCACGGCGTCGGGCCGCTCGCTGTCGAGGCACTGCTGCAGCGTTGGCGTGAGGTCGGGATAGCGCAGGCCCTCCGGCAGGCCCTGGCCGTCGCCGCGGGTGTGCGCGTAGAGCCAGGCCACCGCCTGCCAGAACGCGGCATGTCCACCAGTCTCGCCCGCGCACTCGGCCAGGCGTGCCCCGGCGGTCGCGGCTGGCTCGTGCATGGACAGCGGCAGGTGATGCCACTGCCAGTTCGCCTCGGGGTGGGTGTCGATCCAGCGCTGGAGCGTCGGGAAGTACGCCCGGCAGTACGGGCACTCCAGGTCGGCGTAACCGACCACCGTGAAGCGGGCATCGCTGCGGCCGTACAGCCACGGCGGCCCGGCCGGCTTCGGTGGCTCGGGCACGGTCGTGATCGGATGCATGAACTCCGGGGCCTCATCGGGCGTGCGCAGGAGCAACCACCCGGCGGCACCCACCGCCGCGACCAGCAGCGCGATCAGGGTATGGCGTCGAGTGAACAAAGGCAGGCGCATGGTGTTCCTCATTCAGGCCAATGCATCCAGCGCCAGCGGCTCGATGCCCCGCGGTAAGCGCCCCTGCATCCGCCCCCTTCCACCCAGGTCAGTGACGTC
>TARA_R110002110_G_scaffold415697_2_pt1 | contig 55463 bp, 45 predicted proteins | sample TARA_R110002110 | Tara Oceans TARA_R110002110 (sample SAMEA4397330) | marine metagenome | biome: Polar Biome; feature: [SRF] surface water layer (ENVO:00010504); material: water (ENVO:00002006), including particulate matter (ENVO:01000060) such as... | depth 5 m | reverse complement strand
CCTCGTTGGGCTGCTTTTTACCCACAAATTTTCCTGAAGAGCCATATTTTTTCGCACTTTTTTCGGCGGCGGCCTTCAAGCTGACTGTTGGGCCTCCAGGTCCTGCTGCCGCAACCAGTCCATCGACATGTACTTGCGGGTTCCCCACTTGGTACTCGCGATGTGGCGCAGCCTGGCGCCCACCAGCATTACTGCTGACTCCCCGTCGGGGAATGCACCCACGACCCGCGTTCGGCGTCGTATCTCTCGCATGATGCGTTCCAGTGGATTGTTGGTGCGGATCTTCAGCCAGTGGGTCTGTGGGTAGCCGTAGAAGCTGAAGGTTTCATCGATGCACCGCTCTACGAGTTCGGCCGCTTTCTGGAGCCGCATAGCCCTGAACTCCTCGGCAACCTTTTCGGCCTTCTCTCTGGCTGCCTCTCGGCTCTCCTGAGCATGAATCGCTTTGAGCATGGCGGATACCTGAGGCATCTTTGCTCTTGGCACGTGGCTGAATACGTTACGGTAAAAGTGAACGGTGCAGCGCTGCCAGTCGGCCTCGGGGAAGTATTCGGCTGCAGCCTCGCTGAGTCCCATGCAGGCGTCCGAGATGATCATGCGCACGCCTTTAAGACCACGCGACTTGAGGTGCTCCAGGAAGCTGCTCCAGCCCGACTTGTCCTCCTTGTGGCCTTCCTGAACGCCGAGAATATGGCGGTAGCCATCCTGATCCACGCCAACTCCGACCAGGACGGAGACATTCCGCACTTCGCCGGCCCAGCTGCGCTTCAACACGATCCCGTCCAGATAGACGTAGGGATACTCACCCTGGATGGCGCGATTCCGCCAGGTCTCAATGTGCTTGTAAACCTTCTTGTTGAGCTTGCTGACGGTGCCGGAGCTGACCCGGGTTCCCCACAGGGCCTCGGTGATATCCTCGACCCGGCGCACTGAGACGCCAGCCAGGTACATCTCCATCAGGGCTTCCTCGATGGAGGTCTCGCGCCGCTTGTAGCGCTCGATAATGGCTGTCTCGAAGGTCTGCTTGCGCAGCTTCGGCATCTTGAGCTTCACCTCACCAGCCTTGCTGTGGAAGGTGCGCTCGTAGTGGCCGGCGCGGGTGTCGACCCGTTCGGGGCTGCGTTCGTAGCGCTGCGCTCCGCACATGGCATCGGCCTCTGCATCCAGCATCGCGTTCAGTGTTTCCTCAACGGTACCTCGAACCAGTTCACCGAGGTGATCCTGGATCCTGGCATCGTTGATCTGAACGACTTTACCCAAGTCTTTGCTCTCGTTATTGTTACCCATGGTGGTGGTTCTCCTTTGTTGTTGGATCAAGTTTCGCAACTCAATCGTATCAACTTGGAGGACCACCGCCTCTCCTCAAATGTGCGAAAGATAATTTACGTTATCGACGCCAGCCATTTTCGCCTGTCAGAATCTGAGATGCTCGTTTACACGACGGATCAGACGAGCGCTCATTTGACCCTCATCCCATATTGTCCGAGATAGGGTTAGCTTTGTGGTTTCCTCGACCGTGTCTTTAGGCGACTTCCGGCCATGAGCGGACGTTTACTACCGCCATGTGACTCGGCCAACGTACCGATATCCACCCATAGCTTCTTTCTCACGCTCAATCCTTCTAGCCTCTTCTCTTGTCTCGGTCTCCAAAATGATGAGGTGGCAAAACTCACTCAGAAACTTCTGCCTACCTTGCTCTGACGTCAAGTCGTACTCGGTTGATATCGACGAGTCGAAGTATAGGTGCTTGGCGAGAATCGACTGTTTCGACCTCACTTCGCCGGGAGACAGACCTGATTGGTCATGAGCGAACTTTAAGGAACTCTGCTTTGATCGTGCGTGTTGGCGCAGTCTCTGCCGGAGATTCGACGCAATACCGACTTTTAGCGCAACGCCATCATTTGTGTAGATTTCATAAATTCCGGGTCTGGCTGGGACTTTCTCCAGAATTTCGTGGAACCGAAGCCTCATGTTCTTTGAGACCACGTTAACTTGAACGCTAGAGTAGGCGGGACCAGGCACAGACACCTGATCGGTTGCCATAAGAACGGAAACATACTTGCGCGAATCAATACAACTACACTAGGATTCAGAGTTCCATGTGTATCTGGCATTCTTACCTCTCCCCTTACCAAGCTGCTTGCGATCAATCAACCGAGATTCAAACTGAAAATGTTCAGTGATTCTCACAACCAGTAGCTTGTTGAAGTTACCAGCCCTCTTGACCAAGACCTTGCCTTTACCTTTTTCGGGCGAAATAGTCTTGATTTCTACCCAATCGTTCCCCATGCGGCCATCTGAACCTGCCATACCTGGGCGATGTCGTTCAATCCCATACTTGATCTCTGCGTAAAGTTCACCGAGTTCTCCCCAAATTTGAAGATAACGACCAGTGAGTTCGTGGTACTCGGCTGCACACTGAACCAAATCTTGAAACACTTCGATGATTTCAAGGGGAGCATGGGGAAACTCCGTCTTTAGGTCTTGCTCATGCAAGTTACCATTAATCCACTGCCAGCTAATCCATTCGCCGTCATCCCAAATACCATCAGCCGTATCGCTGATGGGAATTCCTGTCATCGCACACCGCATCTGGGTGACTCCATGTTATACGACTGCGCAAAGCAGCCAGTCTGAACGTTCCGGTGGCCATCAGCGGCGTACGACTGATATTGGTCATGGAGATTCATCGGAAGGCCCGACCCAGAACAATGGATTGTGCGCGATCTCCCAAAGAAAACCGTCGGGGTCAGAAAAATATCCTGCATAACCACCCCAACCAGTTTCTTCAGCCGGCTTCGTAACCACGGCGCCAAGAGAAACCGCCTGATCCATTATTTGATCAACTTCTTGTTGAGTGCCGACATTATGTGACAGAGTGAACCCAGCAAAACCAACCGAGGCGGGATCGACCAAGGCATCCTCCGCGAGAGCATCCCGACCGTACAGACCCAACCAAGTACCGTTCAAGGTAAAAAAGGCTACTTCCGGTGGAGAATCCATTCGTGGAAACCCAAGACCCAACTCATAGAACTGGACCGACCGCTGCAGGTCATTCACGCCCAAGGTGATCATGCTGATGCGGGGCTTCATGGATGCTCTCTAAAACGCCAACCCCCCCAATTCTACCTGAGCCAATCAGTTCAAGGCCATACCCGAACCGAGCACTTCCGTGCCAGGAGCGGACGTTTGCAAGGGCACAGAGCAACGCTGAGATGAGGCGGGCACCAGATGGGAATCGGGGATGCGCTCACTTGTTATGTTTCGGTCCTTTGTCGCCTTGCATAAGCTGGTTCCGTGCTTCGTTTTTCTGCGATCTCTTTCAAAGCAATTAAATCTCGATCAATTTGTCCTAGAATAAATTGATGCCAATTAGAAATATCTTTCATTTCGCCACTGAGTTTAGTTGTATCGATCTGCAACTGATAATGCTTATATAGTAGAGCCAATTCGCAAACCGGAATACTGTAGATTTTTGCAAGCTTCTCTGGCGTCAATCCTGTAACGTCACTATTACGATTCTCGCAAAAATCTCTCCACGGCAATGCATCGAAGGAAACGTTTACACTTTTATCGGATTCCAAGGGGAAGGATACGCCCACGCCATTCCAGTAATTTGACACCCCTATTCCCTTAAAAGACATCAAGTACTCAAAATGCTCTAGTCTACCGGAACGCTCCAAATATTGTATTTCTTGCATTAAATCATACAAGGCATCAACTTCTTCACGGTGCTTGGTGTTGCTTTCGACTCGTTGTTGCTCTTGTGATTCACGCAGCTTAGCTTCTTCCGGATTATCAAACGCCCACTGCATATACTGCTGTTCACGTACCATTTTCTCACGTGAAAATTCATCCGACTTGCGTCGCATTTCATCGGCCGCAGAATTTACTCTTTTATACTCGTCAAGAAAATGATTAGTTAGCCATACTGCAACTGCGATGCTCACTAAAACACCAATTGTCTCAAAAAACCCCATCTTCACGATCTGCCTGAGTTCATTTCACTTTCCTAGAGCTCTCTATATTGAGTATTTGGATGGATCTTAGTCAATTTCAAAAATTCTTGGAACTTTCGCCCACAGCACCCTAGCAGATCTCCCATCAAAGAACTGGATCCGCCACTCCCAGCGATTTCGACTACGTCAACAAGCCTGATTACACACGCGCTCCGTGTTAGAAGCAAGCCTACAAGATTCTTTGTCATTGAGTTGACTCAAAGTAATACCGCCTTTGCTCACCTTCGGCCAGGAGCGGAAGTTCGCTAAAGCATTAGGTTGCGGCATGCGTTAGCGTGCCCGCAACGCAGCCTCGCTAATCGGCCAGCCGCACCAAGTGTGTAGCCATGCGTCCATTCTATCGTTTGGTACTCCGCTACTGTGGGCCAAAAGCTTTACAAGGTCTCTTGATGTATATAGAGCATTCTCCGCCTTTTCTGCATCGAGAGAATTGTAGTCCGTCGTATCCGCCATGCCGTTAATGATTACCGTGTCGCCCTCAAGAGTTATAGTGTCGTGACTACTCGTGAAATGAACGATCTGATTCCTCAAATTCTTCAGATTATTGAATGCCAGACCTGCGCCCTGCTTAAAATCTAACTCTTTTCCAAGGATTTTCTTTGGCCAATTTCTCAATTTATAATCTAGTCCTTTCCGCTTTTTGATGCAGCCCAGATAGTACTCCCTGTGCGCTTTATATTCTGCTTCTTCTACCAAGACTCGGAAGTACAAGTTCATAAATACTTCTACGGCATTAACGGCCATTACAATGGCCAAAGCGGAATCCTGACGTACCAGTCGATCGACGTCTGACGATTTTGCACGGGATACGGCCATTTCCACTGTATGGAAATAGTCCCAGGTCACCGAGTTGGGAGAAGAGAAGTGCGAACTACTCACGGAGTCTGCAACTGGCCTATTAACGTCGTGCGCAACGGAGCAAGCGTCCTGCGCCGAGAGGCGCGAATTGCTGCGCTTTGCCAAATGACTTACTCGATAGCTCCATACAATTCAACCAGTAAGAATCCGAATACAACAGCCAAGCTTTTGGCTGAGCCAAGATCAAGCATTTGCTTATCTCTGTTGTCTGGATTCAAAATTAGCGCTTTTCCAATGACCAGAACCCGCCAGCCCTCTGGGCCTCGAGAAGTTCCCAATGGCCCTTTGCCAAATAACGGCCTGGGGTCGCAGATCCCCTCGCTGGATTCTATACTACCAATCCGCCTCGAGGCGATAGTGAACTTAGCCACTCACGGCCAGGACCGGACCTTAATTTCGCAACTAACAGGAACCGCCATTTTTGCGGCGTCCTAGTTGAATCGCCTTGCTATACGCTTTGTTCATTTAGTCTTATACAAAACTGCTGTCTCCTACACGGGGTGTGTCGAGCCAGTCTTCTCCAGGCTTTCGACTTACCGATAGTTGACCATCAGTTGTATTAATCGTCAAAACTTGTTCAATATCATCATCAATCACCTTTTTGGCCAATGGATCCGGGCTATCACCACCTAGAGAGTCCCAAATTTCATTCAATTCTTTTTGAGTAAACCCACCTAATAGCTTCATTTTTTCTCATTCCGGCATTACTAGTTATCCTTTAGCTACCATACTTGCTTGTGAATACTCCATCGGCTAAAGAGCTGGACCCCACTGATTGGACAGTGAGTGGACGAGGATAGGTGCTTCCTCCATCATGAGCATCGTGCTCAGGAGAGAAGCAATGAGACGAAAAAGACGTACCCATTCGCCCGAGTTCAAAGCCAAGGTGGCTCTGGCTGCCGTGCAGGGCGATCTTACCATGGCTGAGTTGGTGCAGAAGTTCGATGTGCATCCCAATCAGATAACCGACTGGAAAAAGCAGCTCCTCGACAGTGCGCCAGATGTGTTTGGCAAAGGCGCAAGGAAGGCCGAGGATACTGCTGAGGCAGTTCAGGAACTCCATGCCAAGATCGGTCAGCTGACCATGGAGAATGATTTTTTAGGACGCGGGCTCGAAAGGATTCACGGGCCCAGAGGAAAGAAATGGTAGATCGGAAGGATCCATTGCCAGTGACGCGCCAGTGCGCGTTGCTGGATCTACCACGCTCGACGTTCTACCACGTGCCCAAGCCAGTGTCAGACGAGGAGCTCGTGCTGATGAAGCTGATTGACCGCTGCCATCTGGATTACCCGTTCCTCGGCAGCCGGCGCATCCGCGACTGGCTTGAGGACGAGGGTCATTGCGTCAATCGCAAGAAGGTGCAGCGCCTGATGCGTACTATGGGGCTGGTTGCGAGTTACCCCAAGCGCAACCTCAGCTTGGCGAACCACGCGCACAAGGTTTACCCCTACCTGCTAAAAGACTTGGTGATCGACAGGCCGAATCAGGCGTGGGCAACCGATATTACCTACATCCCCATGTCCCGCGGCTTCGTATACCTGGTTGCCATCATGGACTGGTACTCCCGGCGCGTTCTCTCTTGGCGGGTATCCAACACCTTGGATGCCAGTTTCTGCGTTGACGCGCTGGAAGAAGCTATCGAGCGTCACGGGGCGCCGGAGATCTTCAACACCGACCAGGGCAGCCAGTTTACCAGCGATGATTTTACCGATGTTCTAAAGCAACACGGCATCAGGATCAGCATGGACGGCAAAGGGCGCTGGGTCGACAATGTTTTCGTAGAGCGACTGTGGCGCAGTGTGAAGTACGAGGAGGTCTACCTGAAGGCGTACGACGGCATCGGTACCGCACGGGCTTCCCTGGGTCAGTACTTTACCTACTACAATTCAAAAAGGAGACACCAGTCTCTTGACCGCCGCACGCCGGACAATGTGTACTATGAAGATGCTGCCAGGCTGGCGGCGTGACCCGAGGATGCACTTATCTGGCTGTCCAATTTACGGGGGCCATTTCTTAAAGCCGGTGGAGTATTCACATTCTTCTGAGAGTATCCAGAAAGATCTCCAGCCCTGCCTGAGCCAAAGGCTGAATTTTTTTGTGGTGCTCGAGCAATAGATATATAGAAAGATGAACAAAAACCACCTGCCTTTGCTGTAGGAAGAAATTGATAGCATTGGTTGATTTTGGAACTTTACTGCCAGACGCGTACAACATAGTGTTTCGAGTATTAGACACTTGCTTTATGTGCTCGTACATATTCCGCGCACCACGTTGGGTGGCGATCGCCTCAACCTCTTCTCTATATGTCTTATTTTTTCCACCCTTATCAACGGAAATGAATCCCAGCGGTGGAGTAAGCTGAATCGCAAGGCTATTTCCATCTTCCAATTGGTAGTTCATGATCAGCTCCAATCGATGATCTATGAAGCTCGCATGGATCTCTGAGGTTTCGAACAACGGCACAAAAGCTTCCCGTATTCCGAGCACTAAGGGCCAAAGACCAGCTTTGTGTCGATGGTTTTTTAGGTCGAGCTCTTTAGCGCGGCGGTATTTACGCTTTCGTAGTGAGTGAAACACTGCTGTTGCTGCCTCTTCCTCCGCTGTTAGCCCGCTGAAGACAGACAATTCCGGCATTGCTTCGATGAGCTGGTAGGCGCGATTAATGTGTCGAAGCGCAGACAAAGCTGAATATCTACCTGCACCCCGACAATCGGAGACAGCATCAGCTACGCATCTTTCGAAGTCAGTAAACTCGAGCTCGGCAAGCTGTGATGTTGAATTCTCCCTCAACTTCCCCTCTTAGCGCCTGAAATTACTTCCCGGTAACCACCAATTATAATAGACGATGTTAGGTTGATGCTACGAGAAACTACTAGTGGAGAGCCTCATGTCTTAAGCCCCAGCCGGAGATGCCCAGGCGCATATACTGCGTAACGAGCGGTAGTTTCTTCTGCTTTGAAAACACGTATCGACGAACCGATATCTTTATTGCGAGTATAAACAGCATCAACACATTCTCGGAATGCCTCATCAGACATTCGCAGGCCACAGATAATTGAAATCAAGCGATCTCTTTGCGCGTATGGAAATACTCCCGGGCCAGACAGTCTAATACTGCGAAATTCTTGCTCATATGACCAGTGGGTTGATTTAGTGAAGTACAAACTATTCTTGTATTCATCACCATCTACAACAGGATACCTGAACTCAGGTCTATCGTCACAATACACTACACCTTGGCTGTACAGATTCTCGGCTGACCAGAGAATAATTTCATCCTGATTATCTTCACTCACAACTCCATGTGGCACACGTGGGTCTCGGTGCGGAGAGAGTTCAAGCATAATTCCGCGATGATGATCTGCATAGTGCGACCACATTAGCAAGTTCATCGGTGCAGCAGATAAGCTAAGGATGCCGCGGCTAGCGTACTCGTCCATCAAAACGTTTTCATACAGCGCATTAGACAACCACCGCTCATGCACTCGTTTATGACGAACCCATTCAGCCCCTCGGATACGGTTTTTAGCTCTATATTTCCTAATTAGCTCTCTACCTTCGTCTGTTCCTCGGAGTGCTTCTATAGTAATGAGGGGCTGATAAGGAAGTGAGTCGAAGGGATCATTCCATCTTCGAGGATCACTCCATAATAGCGTACCTTCACTAATTGTTTTTTTAGCGCCCTCGTTCCATGGCATGTACTTGTAGAGGAACTCCGGCGGATCCTGCAAAAATCTACTGCCCAACGCAGCCCCCTATTTCCTGAAACGACAGCGATATGATGGTGTCAGTTTACATATCTTCAATCATGTTTAAAGGGAAAATGTTAGGGGGATAAGTAAACTGCCACCGTAGTTACAACCTGATACTCCAGTGCTTGTTTGTGTATAACGCCGCCAGCAGGGACGCCAGACAATAGCAAAGCGGCGGTTGTTGTGTGATCCCTCCTTCTTGCTTTGTTGGGGCGGAGCTTAGAACGGTATGTCATCCCAATTATCTCCTTGCTCCGGCATCGGGTCCGAGAACATATTCAACACCCTTTTCGCTATTTTAAATAGCTGGTCATAGGTGATTATCTCGATTCTATGTAAGTGAGAATTAAAATTTCTTAAAGCAACCTGATGCTCCTTGTCCCCATCTCGGCCAGCGATAATTCTTGCTCGTATTTTTAGTGGATCAGAGCCGTCAATTGCAATTATAGAGTCACGGTTACGCTCAACCTCTTCGATATATCGAGTAACCTGGCCTATTATAGGTGAAAGCTTGGACGACGGATAAAATGAGTTGTGCGATTTGTCGTGAAGAAACAGAGGATCAGAAAATGCAGTTTTTATCTCAACTATCTCAAGATAATCATCAACCGTTTTCCTGAGCATGTAATCAAGGCGATTATCGCGAGTCCATGTTTTCCTAGGCAAGAGTTCACTGTACTCACTTCCAAACATCCATGGGTTATCTTCTAGATGTCTTTGAAATACGGACTCCACCGTTGCGCCGGATTCTATTAGCCTGCCAAGCTCGTTAACCGCCTTGGAATACTCGATCATCTTCGACGCCGCGGCGAGATGATTAAGTGTTTCTGAACCGCTTTCCTTCAGGACAGAAATAAAGCCATCAGTAGATGATGAGGAAGAATCTATTTGAGAAAGGATGCTACCAACCAATTGAAGCTTGTCCGCATCAGCGATATTTGGCACTACTTCAATAATATTTTCCAACTTGGAATATTCGGTGGAACTTATGATGTGAAGATCACCTTTTGCCTCACCAAAACCACCGTTATCGATTGCTTTTAGGAAGGTAAATAATCTATCTATTTCGTTTGGGTCGGTGCCCTCCAAGCGAACAGATTTATCGGGTTTACTGAACCATCCTTTCCTGGTTTTGCTTACATGATCAATTTTAAGTGAATAATGATGGAACTCTTTTGTTTTTGGATTAATTATTTCCATCAAGGTCGCTATTCTGAATGCCTGAGGACCATCCTTTAGCACGACCTGCGTAACCGATCCGACATTCGGGTTTTTATAAGACCTTTGAATTCGGATCTTTACATCTTCAAGTGTGTTTTCTGGACTCAGCATCTCTTGTTCCATATTGATTTTATGCAGCTCTAATAGCGAATTAAACAGATTGGATCGCATGAGCCCATTCCGGTTAATTCGAAAATAGGCGCCAATAGCACCACTGCTTCTAGACTAAAATGAGCACGTTGGCGATTCCCACTCCAAATCCGACCGAGATAAATGGACGCTCCGTGCAAGCACGGCTCATCATTTTGCCCCAACAACCTTCCGACCATTTACTTCAATTTCACTAAGTTGCATCGATGCTTGAAACCTGTATGTGATTAGGCCGACGAAAAAGCGAATACAATAATCAGAACGCGCCACCCCTTTGAGCCTTGAGAGGCTCCCAACAGGCTCTTTGCAGAACGGCGGGTTTGGGTTGAGACCCGCCTCAAGCCATTTTACATGAACCGCCCAAATAGACGCGGAATCCCACTCTCTTTTCCTGCAGCTTCCTCACCTCCATGCCAAGGCGTCCATCACCACATCTACCACCTCAACCTTTACGCATTGAGATACAACTCCGACATCCCGTCCAATGTCATTTTCACCTTCTCCCAGTCCGGCATCGCCCGAGTCAGTAACTGATAAAACTTCGGGCCGTGGTTGTGCTCCTTGAGGTGACACAGCTCATGAATAATCACGTAGTCGATACAGCGTGTCGGTGTTTTGATCAGGTGTGGGTTCAGCGCCACCCGGCCAGAGGGAGAGCAGCTGCCCCATTGGGTTTTCATGGTGCGAATCGTCAGGGCCGGCGTCTGCTTTATCCATGGCAAGCGCTCGCTGACTGCTTCGAGTCTACGACTGAACACGAGCTTTGCCCGATGGTTGTACCAAGTGTGGAGGGCTGCCTTGACTGTCTTTTGATTGGGGGTGGCGAGGCTGATGCAGAGCTTGCCGCGCAGCAGCTTGACGGGTTGTGGTTCGTCGCTTTGTTTTATTTTGAGTGCGTAGCGCCGCCCCAGGTAGAAGACTGTCTCGCCACTGACGTAGTCCCGCTCGAGTATCTCGGCACGGCGAGCTTCGATATCGCGTAAATGCCTGCTCACCCACTGGGCGCGCTTGAGTAGCGCCTGCTTGGCTTCAGCGAGGGTGGTGTCGGCGGGGGTTTCGACCTCCACCAGCCCATTGGGGTGGACGTGGATACGGGCCTTGCGCCGGCCATTGGCAATCTGGTTCCCTCGCTGCCGCCAGAAGAAAGCCAGGCGGCGTCCGCCGTACTGCATGCTATGCGTTGGCTGCAGTGATTGAATATCAGTCATGCTGCAAGCCTACCCGCACCACATGTACCACCTGATCCAGTAGCGCATTCGCCTTGTCCAGCCCGAAGCGCTGGAACAGGATCGGCAGTAGTTCCCGACGAATACCTTTCTCCACACCGGTCGGGTTCAGCGTGTTCTGCGCCACGACGGTGCGGACGGTGTCATCAATCTGTCGCGCAAGGTCGACCAGGGCGTCTGGCTCAGCTGCCATCGAGGCGTCTACCTGTTCCTCCCCAACTACCAGCCGGAACAGGCCGAAGTAGGCCTTGGCATGGGGGTTGTCGGCCAGCTCGCCGGGCACACCTGGGGTATCACGGGCGGCCACCTGCTCCTCGAAGTCCCTGAACAGCGCATACTGTTTAATGGGATGATCAAACAGAGCTTCCGCTTCCTGGATAGCTTTACGCAGCAGTTCGGAGAATACCTTCTGCGCGTAGGGGTCATCCTGCAGGTCCTGCTCGATGGTTTTCTTGGTGCGGGTGCGTATGGTGTCTGCCTCATTGCGGGTTTTCTCGTCGTCCCAGTCCTCCGGCTTTTCGCCCAGCCTGGCCACGTCATAGATGCCGTCGCCCTCACGGATTTCCACGCCCACCACGTCGCGGTCCACCAGTTTGCGGATCTGCTTCTCGTAGGCGCTGTAGTCCACGGTTTCCTGGGCATCCTGGCGGGCGATCTTGCGCAGTTCCAGAAACCATTTCAGATCGCGCTTGTAGGTGTTGACCATGGCCTCGGTGAAAGACTTGTCGTCGAAGAAGGAACGTGAGGAGCGTGCCACCTGCAGGCACATGCCGAAGTCGGTCAGGGCGGCGTAGAAGTTCTCCCGTACTTCCTGGCGGGTGTCGTATTCCACCCCGTCTTCATCGCTGGCGTACTTCGGCATCAGCACCCGGCGGTAGGCCTCCATGTCCTGCCGGTTTTTCACTTCGGCAAAGAATGCCCACAGCTGTTTGTGCAGCTGAGGCAGGCGCTTGTACTCGGTATCCACATTGGCATACAGGCCATCGATATCGTCGATGTCAAAGCCGCCCTGGGTGTGCTCTTCCAGGTTCCTGTAGGTCTCGATGGCGGTGTCCAGTTCCTTGAGGATACCGCGGTAATCGATCAGCAGGCCAAAGGCCTTTTCCTCGTGGAGTCGATTGACCCGGGCGATTGCCTGAATCAGGTTGTGGCCCTTCAGGGGCTTGTCGATGTAGAGCACCGCATTGCGCGGCTCGTCGAAGCCGGTGAGCAGCTTGTCCACCACGATCAGCAGATCCGGGTCGCCGTCCATGCCGAAATGGTCGATGGTCTCGCGCTCGTACTCGTCGGGGTCACCGGGGATATTGTCCTTCCACCACTGCAATACTTCCGGCAGTTCGGCTTCATCCACCTCGCTGTGACCCTCGCGGGTATCCGGCGGTGAAATCACAATGCGGGAGGACACCAACCCGGTCTCGTCCAGGTAACGCTTGTAGCGAATAGCGGAGCGTTTGCTGTCGCAGGCCACCTGACCCTTGAGGGGTTTGTCCAGTTTCTTGAAGTGCTCGCTGAAATGCAGGGCGATGTCCCAGGCGATCAGGCGAATGCGATTCTCCGCCCCATACACGGCGCCGCGCTTGGCATACTTGCGCTTCAGGTCCCCTTTCTGGTCGTCGCTGAGGCCGTGGGTGATGGTTTCGAACCAGTTATCGATGGCCTGCTGGTTTACGTCCAGTGTTGGGCGCCGCTCCTCGTACAACAAAGGCGCCACGGTGCCGTCATCCACCGCCCGGCGCATGGTGTAGGCGTGAACGATGGGGCCGAAGGTTTCCTCCGTTTCCCGGCGGTCCCTGGTCATCAGCGGCGTACCGGTAAAGGCAATATAGGCCGCGTTGGGCAGGGCTTTGCGCATGCGCTGGTGGTTCTCGCCGCCGTGACTGCGGTGGCCCTCGTCCACCAGCACCAGCAGGTTTTCACTGGGGTTATGACATTCCCGAAGCTTAATTGCAGACAGGAACTTCTGCACCAGAGTAAAGATGACCCGCTGTTCACCGTGGCCGATCTGGTGCGCCAAGTCCTTGCCGGAACCCATGCGGGCGTGGCCCGCCTCGCCGGAGCTGGCCGAAGTCAGGCCCAGTGCCCCGGTGGCAGCAAAGGTGCGTGAAAGCTGCTTTTCCAGATCCACCCGGTCAGTGACCACGATTACCCGGCACTGGCGCAGGGCGTCATGCAGCACCAGCAATTTACTCAGGAACACCATGGTGAAGGACTTGCCGGAGCCGGTGGTGTGCCAGATCACCCCACCCTGGCGTGCGCCCCTTTTGTCCACCTGGGTAATCTGGCGCAGCAGGGACTCGATGCCGAAGAACTGCTGGTAACGGGCGATGATCTTCTCGTGCTTGTAATAGAGAATGTAGTAGCGCAGCAGGGCCAATAACCGCTGGGGACTGAGAATGCCGATGAGCAGTTCATCCTGCTCCGTGGGCAGCACCGGGTTGGCCGCGAGCTGCTCGAAGTACCGGCGCACCTTGGCCGGCTTGCCCGCAAACAGGGCGTTGAATTGCTCCGGAGTCAATGCGCGGTTCTTGATAGCGGTGCGTTCGGGCTCGCCTATTTCCTCTTCTTCCCACTTGGACCAGAACTTGCGCGGCGTTTTGGTGGTGCCATAGCGTCCATCGGTCAGGCTTACCGCCACCAACACCTGGGCAAAGGCAAACAGCTGGGGAATTTCCTGCACACCCTGGTTGCGGATCATCTGGCTGATGCTTTCTTCAATCATGGACTTGTTGGGATTACCGGAGGCCGCCCGCTTGGCCTCGATCACCACCATCGGAATACCATTGAGGAAGCCCACCAGATCCGGGCGGCGGAGCCCGGTTGCAGCGGCATTCTGTACTTCCACCTCCTCGGTAACGATAAAGCTGTTCTGCTCAATGGTCTCCCAGTTCACCAGCGGCACAGTGACGGCATGGCGCTTGCCGTCGGGCATGAATTCGTTGACGGTGATACCCAGCGTGAGCATGTCGTGGACGGCTTCGTTGGCGGGCATCAGGCCCTCGGCCAGCCCCGGTGAAGCCAGGGTGGTGAGCACCTGCTGGATGCCCTCGCTGGAGAGCGGGTAGGTCGTGCCCTTGTATTCGAAGCGGTGTTGGCGAAGGAAGTCGATGAGTATCGGGCGCAGTAGTACTTCGCGGGTGGAGTGATCGCGCAGTGCCATCACCTCCGGTGGCGAGCGGTAGTTCCAGCCCAGGCGCATGAGCATGGCCAGGGCCGGAATGTGCGAGGCGTAGAGTTCGCTGGTGTTAGGGGTGTAGATGTTCACGGATTTTTATCAATTGCTTTTTCCCATGGCTTCAAGCTGACGCTGCTTCGGCTGGCGCTTCATCTACTTTGACGCGGCGCTTGCCGGTCAGGAGTTGTTGCATTAGGGCTTTCTTTTCACACTTCAGTTTTTCCAAGTTTTGTTTCAAGGTAAGGATCTCATGCGTTGCCCTATCAAAGACATCGGCTATGCGCTCCTGCTCTTCAAGTAAGGGAACGGGAACTGTCGAATTCAAGAATTCGGAGGGCTTGATATTCAATAATCCATTATTTCTAACACCTGTATTTACTAGGCTACCAAGCTGAGACTTAAGATAGTCCGACTCAAAAAGGTGTTTGTAGTAACGATTGGAAAATCCTTTGTTTAGCTTAAAGCAGACATAAACACTTGGAACTAGTCCGGCTTCAAACTCATTTAGTTCGAATACACAGCCAAACTGATAGGTGAGAGAATTCCCCTTGTTGTATGCAAATTCACCGTTTTTTAGCAGAATATAGCTGTTGACGCTTTCACCCGCCATATAACGGCTATATTTCTTATCCTGGCTAACAAAGCCACTTTTTGAAGCAATCATGAGGATTGGATGATCACCGCCCTCCGATTCCCGCTGGATTCGTGTGGAGATTTTTAAGATCGGGAGATACTTCCATCCCACCTCATGCCCAGGTAACCGCTTCTTACCTACCAGCAGCTGCTGCATCAGGGCTTTCTTCTGCTGCTTACTGTTGGCCAGAAGCTGTTCTGTGGTGGCGATGGCTTCATCCCAGGTGGCGAGGATTTTGGCGATTTTTTGCTGCTCTGATAGTGGAGGAATTAAGCCGACTACCGAGCAAAGCCTGCTGGGTGAGGTATGCTTAACCTTTGTCCCAGTTGACTGCTCAGATATTTGCTTTCTAACAGTGGGAGAGTTGAAGAATAGGTAAAGGAAGTCGAGACATACGTGACTTGGTTGTTGAATCTGCACAAGACCAAGGCGCTGGTTGTGTAGGTACTTAGTGTCTTCCGGGACAATGAGAGCACTACCTAGCAACCCCTCAGCCTGCTCTGTCATGGCGAGGAGCATGTCACCCTTAGACAATAGGTACCCCTCAGGAACTTCTCCTGTATAGTATTTTGTCTTCGGACCCTGATCTCGAAAACCTCCAGACTCATAGAAACTTCCAGGAGTAAGTAGCACCAAATCGCCCTGACCCGAGAAAAATTCGCTCTTAAAGGCGAAGCCATGCTTTATATGGATATATTCGGCTAGGTTTCCCTTTTCCCACCCCTCAGGAACCATAATGAGGCACCTCCAAAAGGCAAGGCAGCTCGTCCTCCAAAGTCCTTAACTTCTCCTTGGGTTTCTCGCGGGCTTCTGGGCTTTTTAACCGGATTAGGTATATAAAATGCGTCCAGCTCGACTCGACAGACACTGCCTGTCGAATTGGAAAGACTTCACTGACCTGCCCACCACTTCGCTCCGCCCAATTCGGGAGACACTGTCTCCTGAACCTAAAAGCCCGCTCTGCAGCACCCCCAATTCGAGACGCAGTGCGTCCCGAATTCAAAGGTGAGTCGCTTAGTTGGCGGAGGTACTGGCCGGCCTCACTCATAATCCGGCTCCTCATCTGCATTTTTTGGATCTGCACGGCCGCCTCGTGCAGGTACCACTCGCGAGCTTCCGGTTTGTTCACTCGGAGCAGCACCCGATACTGGGTCCAGGACAATTCGGTACGCAGTGCGTTCCGAATTGGGAAAGCTTGATAGAAAGCCCTCATATTGCGCAGATTGCGGACATTGAAGCCCTTGCCAAACTCGGCGGTCAGGCGAGAGGAAACAGTTTCCAACTGTTGCGTGCCGTAGACAGCTCGGCTTTCACCCTGCTGCTCATGCTCAATGATCAGGCGGCCGATTTGCCAGTAGGTTTGTATCATGGTGTGGTTGACGCTGCGCTGTACTTGCTGGCGCGCCTGCTGGATCAGCTCGCTGATCTGGCGGTACTGCGCGTCTTGGGGAGCCGGGTCATTCATCTCCTGGCTCCTCGTCTGCATTCTTGTTGTTGGCCCGCGGTTTTTCCTGGGCTTGAACCTGTTTCACCAAACGGTCGAAGTCGCTTTCAAATAGGCGATCCTGCACGATGCGGTACTTTTCGAACTCGCTTTCCGCGTGAGCCCGGGCAATTTCCGCCGTCACTTTCCCTGCATCCTGCAGTATGTCCCGGTCAGTAGCTTCGATAAAGCGGTTAAGTCTGGTTTCCCAATCCTGCATGGTCATGGGTATCTTGCGCAGCGCCATGTCCTCGGCAAGGTCCAGATAGGCGGCTACCAGCCGCTGGAGTTGCGCCAATTCATGTTCGGTTAGGTAGTTCTTGGCCACAACCACGTCGAATTTCTGGATCTTCCCCTCAGGTGCATCCTTCCAGTGGGTTAGGCCCATATGGGTTTTATCGGCATCGGCCCGGTGGTAAATGACTTCTGCGGCGGTCTGCCCGTGAATCGCCCAATGTAGCTTGTTCTGCACCACGGAAAAGAAGCGTTTGGTTGCCTGTGCGGTCACGTCGTAGTCGATGGATGTGGCGTAGATGTCGGTGATTTTCTGGTAGAACTTGCGCTCGGAGAGGCGAATCTCCCGAATACGCTGTAGCTGCTCTTCAAAGTACTGGTCGGTAAGCGTGGAGCCACCGCTTTTGATGCGCTCGTCATCCATGACATAAGCTTTGATGGTGAATTCCTCGATGACGCCGGTGGCCCATTTGCGAAACTGCACGGCGCGCTCGGAGTTTACCTTGTAGCCGACGGCGATAATCGCGGGTAGCTTGTAGTGCCTGGTGTTGTAGTTCTTTCCATCGGCGGCAGTTATTAGAAATTTTCGAATAACTGCCTCTTCCTGTAACTCACTGTCTGAAAAGATCTTTTTCAGATGGTAATTGATGGTGGGCACTTCGACATCATAGAGCGTGGCCAGCATTTTCTGGGTCAACCAGATGCTTTCATCCGCATAGACCGCCTCCACGCCGCCCGAGCCACTGGCCGCAACAAAGGTCAGGTACTCCGCCGCCGAGGAACGCACCATGGATGGCGCATTTGATCGGCGCTTACTCATACCCCAACTCCTTCAGGTACCCCTCCATCTCCTTCTCCAGCTCTGCCAGCCTGGCCTGCAACTGCATCCGCTCTGCCCGCACTGCCATCAGGTCGATTTCCTCCTCTTCCTCGAAGGTGTCCACGTAGCGGGGGATATTCAGGTTGAAGTCGTTCTCGCGGATCTCCTCCTGGCTGGCCAGGTGGGAGTACTTATCGACCTCCGCACGCGCCTGGTAGGTGTCGACGATCTTGCGGATATTGGCCTCGGACAGGGCATTCTGGTTCTTGCCGGCCTGGAACTCGCGGCTGGCGTCGATAAAGAGCACCTTGTCGTCCTGCTTGTCCTGCCGGAATACCATGATGGCGGCGGGGATGCCGGTGCCGTAGAAGAGCTTCTCCGGCAGGCCAATAACCGCATCCAGCAGGTTTTCCTCGATCAGCTGCTGGCGGATCTTGCCCTCGGAGGAGCCCCGGAACAGCACCCCGTGGGGCACTACCACCCCCATGCGGCCGACGCCCGGCTTCAGGGTTTCCACCATGTGGGAGATAAAGGCGTAGTCGCCCTTGGTTTTCGGCGGGATGCCCCGGCGGAAGCGGCCGTGGGGGTCGTCGCCGGCGTTGTCGTGGCCCCACTTGTCCAGGGAGAAGGGCGGATTGGCGGCGACCACGTCGAACAGCCGCAGCCTGCCGTCTTTATCCAGCAGCTTGGGATTGCGGATGGTGTCGCCCCACTCGATGCGGTGGTTGTCCACCCCGTGCAGGAACATGTTCATCTTCGCCAGCGCCCAGGTGCTGCCGATGGCCTCCTGGCCGAACAGGGCCACACGCCTGGAGCCATCGAAGGCATTGCGGATCTGGTTGGCGCACTTGAGCAACAGGGAACCAGAGCCGCAGGCCGGGTCGCAGATCTCATCGCCTTCCCTGGGCGCCAGCAACTCGGCGATCAGCTCGGACACTTCCGGCGGGGTATAGAACTCCCCGGCTTTCTTGCCGGAGCTGGCGGCGAATTGCTTGATCAGGAACTCGTAGGCGTTGCCGATGATGTCCAGGCGCCCGATGCGGCTGGGGCGCAGGTTCAGCTCCGGACGGTGGAAGTCTTCCAGCAGGGCCTTGAGGATCTCGTTCTTCTGCTTCTCATCACCCAGCTTGTTGGAGTTGAAGCTGATGTCCTGGAACACATCGCTGAGTTTCTGGATGTTGGTTTCTTCAATGGCATGCAGTGCCTTGTCGATACGCTCACCGCTGCCCGGCTCATGGCGGCGCTCATAGAGGGCATAGAAGTTGGCGTCCGGCGGCAGCACAAAGCGCTCGTTCTTCATCAGTTCGCGGATCAGCTCCGGGTGGTCGCCGTGCTCGGCCTGGTACTGCTCCCAGTGGTCCTGCCAGACATCGGACAGGTACTTCACGAACAGCATGGTGAGCACATAGTCCTTGTAGATGCTGGGGTCTACCGTGCCCCGGAAGGTGTCGCAGGCCCGCCATACGGCTTTGTTGATCTGGTCCTGACTGACGTTGAGGTTGCTCATGGAGAGTCTCTTATGGGTTAAGAAGGCGATCGCCAAGCGCTGTCAGCTGGCGCTTGCGGTTGTGGATCAACTTGTACAAAAGCTGCTCTTCCTCGAAGGCTGCTGAGGCCAGTTTGGCAATCTGGCGCTGCGTGTCCAGCGCGGGAATACCGACCGGCAGCCTGGCCAGCTGCGACTTGGTGATACTTAGCGCCACGGACCCCTGGCAGCAGGCCGCAAAGTACTGCTGCGCTTGCCGGTGGTTGAGCTGCCAGGCCAGGAAGTCCGGCGTGATGTCGCGCACCCCGGGCTTGAGCCGCAGGTGATAGAAGTTGGGGGTGCAGACCGTGTTGGCGGGCACATCGCCGACCGCAGCGGCGTCGTTCCGGGTGCCCTTGGCCATGAAGAGGACATCACCGGGCTGGAGGAAGTTGGGCCGCTTGCGGCCGGTCAGTTGCGCCCGGTCCAGCCCCGCGCCGGCGCTGTCGTTCAGGCGCGCGCCGACCACGATGTGCCGGAACTGGACCACCCAGGCATCCCCGCTTGCACTGAGCGGCAGCCGGCCCCGGAAGGGGTAACCGGCCTGGATGTCGACCAGCTCCTGGAGTGCGCGCCTCTGCATGAAGGCCTTTCCCGTGCGTTATTTTGGATGATGCGTGTGAACTGCGAAAAGTATTGCTCATGATGCATCATTTTGCAAGACGCATTTTTGTTTGACCCCGATCCATCAAAAGAAGCCAGTGCCTTGCCATCTCTGGACAAAAGCCTACACTTTGTACTGTGCATATATACAGCTAACTGGAGGCTCTCCCCATGACCCGCCCCGCCTTCCAGCCTGCCCCCGTCCACGCCGACATCGACCAGCGCAAGGGCTGGAGTGACGCCAGCCTGGCGACGGTGCCTGCAGACAAGCGCGGCAATGCACTCAGTCTCGGCCGCCGCTCCCGGACGTTTCCGCGGAAACGTGCGCCGCCGCGCTGCGCGACATTGCGCCGCATGTCGATGCCAGAACGGCAGTGACTCGCTGGACGAGGGTAGAGCGCGGCCTTTGTCGTGTATTGTGATTGCAGACAATGACGCCACACGGTTTACAATCCGTGAGAACCCAAGCAATCGCAGGTAGCGTGAGATGGCATTGAAGATCATCGGGGCAGGCTTCGGCCGCACTGGCACCATGTCGCTGAAAGCCGCGCTGGAGCAACTCGGTTATCCCTGTTATCACATGGTCGAATGTTTTCCCAAAGGACCAGCGCACTGGAAACTATGGGAACAAGCAGGGACCGGCGCACCGGATTGGGATGCGATTTTCGAGGGCTTTACCGCCACAGTCGATTTTCCCGCCTGCACCAGCTATGCCGCACTGGCTGAATACTACCCTGACGCAAAAGTCGTGCTGACCGTGCGGGATCCGGAGCAGTGGTTTACCTCGGTCCAGAGCACCATCTTTGGCAGGGAATGGATAGAATTCCTGCCCGGCACTGAAGCGGGTGCCTACATGAAAACGACCATCAATGACTACTTTGATGGCCGCATGCATGATCGTGATCACCTGGTTCGCCGCTTCAATGAACATGTAGCCAAGGTCAGGGAAACCATTGCGCCGGAGCGGCTGCTGGTCTTCGAAGTAGCCGATGGCTGGGAGCCTCTCTGCGAGTTCCTGGAACTGCCCGCCCCCAGGGAGGCGTTTCCCCACATCAATGATACCGAGGCCGTACAAGGTCTTATCAGAGCCATCATGGACAATGGATTCCAGGCGGTGCTTGGCTACAAGGGTTAGCCTGGAGGGTGCCGATCCATCAAAAGAAGCCAAGTCCTTGTTACCTATGGCAAAAGCCCTACACTTTTAGCTTGATACATATAAAGTTAAAAGGAGGTTCTCCCCATGGCCAATTTCGCCTTCCCGCCTGTCCTCGTCAACTTCGATGCCAAGAAACTCGCCAGCGAAATCGCACTTGTGGCCAGCCAGATCAATGCTGCCAGCCATACAGAAAACGTCGCAAGCAGACACAGCCCGGCGCCTCGCAGGGACGATGCGGAGGCGGATCTGGAGCAGCAGGCGGTGGGCGAGGCGATTTACTTCCAGGATGATGAGGGCATGTGGGTAATCGAGGCCACGCTGCCACGGGATGCCGGCGCACTGCTGGTCAGGGCCATCGAAGCCGTTGCCGCCACGATGCAGGACGCTAAATAGCCCGGAAACACGTTTCAGCGGAAACGTCCGCCACGGCGGTGAGCAATATTAGAACGGGTTTCAACGCCAGAACCGTGGCACCTCGGTGGCCAGGGGAAGACTCTGGCTATGGAATGGCGGTAGACGCTGCGTTCCACAGCGACGAGATCACCAGACAGTCTGGACGCGCCTGTAGTCTCTGATTTTTATGTCCGCGGTAACCTGGGGCACATCCAGCCGCCGGGCTCCAACGGCACACCATCGCAGCGCCACATTCCAACAGGATGGCTCCAGCAAGGCCAGTGCTGTATAACACGCAACTTTCCCGTGATGACTACTCCTGGAATGGACAACTTCTACCTCATCCTGGCCTGCCTGGGCATAGGCCTGCTGCTGCGCAGGGCGCCCGGGATGCCCGCCAACAGTGCGATTGCTCTCAACGGCTACGCGCTCAACGTGGCCCTGCCGGCGGTCATTGTCGCCAATCTGCCGCTGCTGAATGTGTCCAGTGCCCTGCTGATTCCGGCGCTGACCCCCTGGCTGCTGATGCTGCTGGTCATTGCCCTGCTGCTGACCCTGGCGCGGCTGTTGCACTGGTCCCGCGAGATTACCGGGGCGCTGTTGATCGTGGTGCCGCTGGGCAACACCTCGTATCTCGGCTTTCCCCTGGTGCAATCGTTCTTTGGCCAGGAGGCCATGCCCTACGCGGTGGTCTACGACCAGCTGGGCTCGTTCATCGCCCTGGCCGCTTACGCACCGGTTGTGGCGGCGCTCTACGGTCCCGCCATGGAGCGGCCCGCCGCGACGGCGATCCTGGCGCGGATTTTTACCTTTCCGCCGTTTATCGCCCTGCTCGCCGGATTGCTGCTGCGCGGTGTCGAGTTGCCGCCGCTGGCGAACCAGCTGGTGGAGATGCTGGCCGCCACCCTGATACCGGTAGTGATGGTCGCGGTGGGCCTGCAGATCACGGTACGGTTCCACCGCAGCGAGCTGTTGCCGCTGACGTTCGCCCTGGGTATCAAGCTGCTGCTCATGCCCGCCTGCGCCTGGTTGCTCTGGCTGGCGCTGGGCCAGGACGGGCTGGCAACGCGTGTTGCGGTCTTCCAGGCAGCGATGCCATCGATGATTTCCGCCGGCGCCATTGCGATTGCCGCGGGGCTGGCGCCGCGACTGGTGGCCGGCACGGTCGGGCTCGGGTTGATCCTGTCGTTTGTCAGTCTGCCGCTGTTGTACTGGCTGTTGACGGGTAGCCAGGCGTGAGCAACCACCCCGCATCACCCCGCCACTTCGGCGTCGATGGCTGCAAGGCCGGCTGGTTCCATGTCTGCCTCGAGAACGGCGAGCTCTCGGGCGCAGTCGCCCCCCACATCAATGCCATTGTGGCGGAAGCTACCGGTGCTGATGTCGTATGTATCGATATACCCATTGGCTTGTTGGACTCCGGCCCCGAGTCCCGGCTGTGCGACGTCCAGGCGCGGCGTCTGCTCGGCCCTCGCGCCGCCAGTGTCTTCAACGCCCCGATCCGGGGGGTGCTCGACCAGCCCAGCTATGCGCAGGCCAATCTGTTCAGCCGCGAGGCAACGGGCAAGGGCCTAAGCAGGCAGACCTGGAATATCTGCGCCAGGATCAAGGAGGTGGACAGCGTATTGCGCGCCAATGCGAAGGCCCGACAGATTTTTCGCGAGGCGCACCCCGAGTTGTGTTTCCACGGCCTGGCGGGTGGCACTCCCATGCTCCACAACAAGAAAACCGACGCCGGTTTCACTGAGCGCCTGGCGCTACTTGAGCGCTATTTGCCCACTGCGGGGAATTTCACGGCGGCGGCGCTCGCCCGCTACCCGCGATCGCAGGTCGCCAGGGATGACATTCTGGATGCGGTGGTCTGCGCGCTGACGGCATCACGGCCCCGGCATTGGCGCAGTGTCCCGACCAGCAGCGAGCGCGATGCCGAGGGCCTGGCTATGGAAATCGTGTACTGCCAGCCCTGATCAGCTACACTCGGATGACTGGGCACCGTCGGTGCTGCAGCGCACAGACAGCTGATCCTGATCAGCGCACCCTGCTGATCGGCAGCCAGTTCCCGCAGCCACCAAAGGAGTTGCACCGTATGGATTTGAGCCTCGCACTGACACCGATTGTTTCCCTGATCGCCGGTATTCTCATATTCGTGTTCCCGCGCCTGTTGGCCAAGATTGTTGCGATCTATCTGATCGCCGTTGGCGTGATTGGACTGGCGGGGGCCGGCAACTTCCACTTCTGACAGGTTAAAAAAATGAATCGCCTCGCCATTATTCTCCTGGCCCTGTCGCTGGCAGCCTGCGCGGTCAACCCCGTCACCGGCGATCGGCAGCTGGCGCTGGTATCGGAAGCCCAGGAAATCCAGATCGGGCGCGAAGTCGCCGGCTCTGCCGAGCAGCAGTTCGGCCTGGTCAAGGACGACGAACTGCAGGCGTATATACAGCGACTCGGCGACCAGCTGGCAAGGGCCTCCGAGCGGCCGGATCTGCCCTGGACCTTCCGGGTGGTCGACGAACCGACGCCGAATGCATTTGCCGCGCCGGGGGGATTCATTTACTTCACCCGTGGCCTGCTGGTCATGATGCGCAATGAAGCGGAACTGGTGAGTGTGCTCGGCCACGAGATTGGCCACGTCACGGCGCGCCACTCGGTCACCATGATGAGCAGGGCGCAGCTCGCCCAGCTGGGCATCGGCATCGGCTCCATTCTCAGTCCAACCGTGGCCCAGTTCGGAGACCTGGCGGCGGGCGGCCTGCAGCTGCTGTTCCTGAAGTACGGCCGCGATGCGGAGCGCCAGGCGGATGATCTCGGCTACCGCTATGCCCTGGAGCAGGGCTATGACGTGCGCGAGATGGTGAATGTCTTTGCCGCCTTGCAGCAGTCTGCGGAGCTGGCAGGTCAGACCCCGGTGCCGAACTGGCAGGCGTCACACCCCTATCCGGCAGAGCGGATCCAGCGCATCAACAAGCAGCTGGCCTCATTGCCTCCGGCATCCCCCCCTCGCCGCATTGGCGAAGACGAGTATCTGCAACGAATCGACGGGCTCGACTACGGCGAGAATCCGCGCGAAGGCTTTTTCGATGACAATCGTTTCCTGCACCCGGACCTGGCCTTCCGCCTCGATTTCCCCCCGGGTTGGCGCACGCAAAATCTGTCCCGGGCCGTCATCGCCGGCAGTCCGCAGGAGGATGCAATCATCCAGATGACGGTGGTTCCCGGCAGCCTGAAGGAGGCGGCCAATAAATTCTTCAGCCAACAGGGACTGACGGCCGGCAGGGTCGGGTCACAGCAGGTCAACGGCCTGCCCGCGATTGCTGGCAACTTCGAGATGCAAACCGAGCAGACCAAACTCGGCGGGACTGTAACCTTTGTCGAACTGGCCGGCCGCACCTACATGATACTGGGCTATGCGCCCGCCCAGCAGCGCGCCAAATACGACAAGACCTTCCGTGCCAGCATGAACAGCTTCGCGCGCCTCACCAATGCCGCGGCGCTCAACAAGCAGCCACTGCAATTGTCCATTGTGCGCCTGCCGCGCGCGATGTCGCTGGAGGCATTCAACAGCGCCTACCCCTCTGACATTCCACTCGCGGAACTGGCCCTGATCAATCATCTGCGCGGACCGGAAGATGTCATGCCGGCGAACTTCCGCGCCAAGCGGGTGACCGAGGCAGGTAACTGACTGGCTGGATGTTCCGCTTCGGTTGGCATCTTCCCGCACCCTGAGGCATGCTGGCGCCTGACTGCATAACAACGGGAAGGCCGTGCCGCTCATGGAAAACAACGCCGATCAGGCGACGGAAGTCAGCCGGGAGCCCGGGGGGGAAACGCCAGCAAACACCGAAGACCTCGCCATGGGTCATGTCCTCAACCGGCGCTTTGTCATTGAAGCGGTCCTGGGCCGAGGCGGCATGGGCGTGGTCTACCGCGCCCTGGACCTGCGCAAGCAGGAATCCGGCGACGCCGAACCCCACGTCGCTCTGAAAGTCCTGTCCGGGCGCTTCCGGCACGATCCCCGGATGGCCACTGCCCTGCAACGCGAATCGCGCAAGGCGCAGAGCCTGGCGCACCCCAATGTCACTACCGTCTACGACTTCGATCGCGACGATGACCTGGTGTACATCACCATGGAGGAGATGACCGGCCAGCCCCTGGACGAGCTGATTGCGGATCACCCGCAGGGCCTCCCCCGCGAGCGGGCAGCGCCGATTATCCTCGGGGCGGCACGGGGCCTGGCCTACGCCCACTCCAAAGGCGTGGTACACGCGGACTTCAAGCCTTCCAATGTGTTTCTCACCAGGTCCGGCGACACCCGCATCCTCGATTTCGGTATCGCCCGGGCAGCGCCGGCCGCCTGGCTCAACGACGCCGAGATCACCCGCGAGCCCGGCGAGGCAACCCGTTTTGTGACCGGGGAGCTGAGTGCCCTCACCCCGGGCTACGCCGCCCTGGAAATGTTCGCGGGCCTTGAAGCCCACCCTGCCGATGACGTCTACGCACTGGCCATTGTCAGCTACAAACTGCTCACCGGGCAGCACCCCTACCAGGGCCTGCCTGCGCCGGAGGCGCGCAAGCGCAATCTGGCGCCGAAACGCCCGCCGGGGCTGCGCCGGCACCAGTGGCGCATACTGCGCCGCGGCCTCGCCTTCCAGCGCGAACAGCGACCAGCGGATGCCGGCGAGTTCCTGCGCGGCTGGAAAGGGCGTCGCGGCCTGTTCTGGCTCGCTGCAAGCACGGCCCTGGTCAGTGTACTGGCGCTGGGCTACATCGGCTGGGAGATCGCCGATGCGCGCCTGCGGCAGGCGCCGGATGTCCCGTTCGACGCGCTGTCCAAGGAAACCCGTCGCGCGGTCGAGCACCTGATGGGCGACGCCGTGGTGGCGCGTCGGGCAGGAGAACAGGAGCAGGCCCTGCTCATCTATGAGCAGGCCTACCAGCTGCATCCGCGCAACCGGTGGATAACCGACGAACTGGAGGAGGTCTTCGATACCATGGTGGCAACACACCTGGCCGACCCTCAGGCCACCGCCGAAGAGCGCGCCGCCCTGCTGCAGCGCCTGCAGGGCGTCATCGACCGCGACCAATTCCTGGGCAGCCGGGAGGAACTGCTGGAGCTGCGGGAGCGCTTGCAGGAGTGAGGCACCACTTGTGATTGTCTTGAGGAGATTGCCGTGAGTACAGAAGCCGTCATCGTCGACACAGCCGGCCCGGTCTGCACCATCACCCTGAACCGCCCGCACAAGCGCAACGCCGTGGACCGCCCCACCGCGGACGCCCTGCGCGCGGCCTTTGCCCAGTTCGAGCGCGACAGCAGCCTGCGGGTGGCCGTGCTGCACGGCGCTGGCGGCAACTTTTGCGCTGGCGCCGACCTGGGCGCGATGAGTGATCCGGCGCTGCGCAACGAGGTGGAAGCTGAGGGTACCGGCCCCGGCCCCATGGGGCCGAGCCGGATGCAGCTGTCCAAGCCGGTGATTGCGGCGGTTGAGGGCTATGCGGTTGCCGGCGGGCTGGAACTGGCGCTGCTGTGCGACCTGCGGGTGGCGGCGGAATCCGCCGTGTTCGGGGTATTCTGCCGGCGCTGGGGCGTGCCCCTGATCGATGGCGGCACAGTGCGCCTGCCCCGGGTTGTTGGCCAGGGCCGGGCCCTGGACATGATCCTCACCGGGCGCCCGGTGGCCGCCGCGGAAGCGCTGCAAATGGGCCTCGCCAATCGGGTGGTAGCCGACGGCACAGCCCGCGCCGCCGCCGAGTCGCTGGCAGCGGAGATCGCCGCCTTCCCGCAGCAATGCCTGCAGGCGGACCGGGCCTCGGCAATGGCGCAGTGGGACCTCGATCTCGCAGCAGCCCTGCAAAACGAGGGGCGCCAGGGCTACCCGGTGGTATTCGCCGAGGCCATTGCCGGCGCCGGGAAGTTTGCCGGTGGTGCCGGGCGCCATGGGGAGTTCGAATCCCGGTAAGAGGTCATCTGCATGCGCATTTTTTTCGGGTTGGATATCGACAACGACACCCGCAGGGCACTGGCCGACTGGCGTGACCGCCATGGCGCCGCCACTGGCTGCACGGTGCCAGCGGCCAATTTCCACATCACCCTGGCGTTCATCGGCGAGGTGGACAATCGGCAGCTCGACACACTGTGCCGGGCCGTGGATGACCGGGGACCGGGACCGCATACCGGGGCTGGCGAACTACGACTGGACCAGGTGGGCTACTGGCCCAAACCCGGTATCTACTGGGCGGGACCGTCGCAACCGACGCCGGAGCTGGCGGCCCTCGCCCGCAAGTTACAGCATGCAGGTGGACTGGTGGGAGCCAGGCTGGAAAAGAAGCCCTTTGTGCCGCATGTCACCCTGTATCGGGGCTGCACCGAGCCGCCGCCCGCGCCAGCCGTTCTGCCCGCCGTTACCCTGAATTACGACCACTTCACTTTGTTCGAATCGCACGTGGGCCGCCAGGGTGCAAGCTACCAGGCACTGGAGCACTGGCACCTCGGACCCTGAGGTCAGCTTTTGCCAGCTTCACTCTTCGCCTGTGTTTCGTCTTTGGCTTTTTCGTGGTCACTTTGGAGGTCGCCGAAAGCGGCCTGGGTCTTGCCTACAAACTTTTCAGCCTTGCCCTTGTACTCCATGCTCTTGTCGCCGGTGACCTTGCCGACAACTTCCTTTACCTTGCCTTTCGCTTCGCCTGTGTGGCCTTTAACCTGATTCTTGTTCATGCCTGCTGCTCCATGGATGACTACCAAACATCCGGGCGGGTGATGATTCCGTCACCCGCCCGGATGACTCAATGGAGCTTGGGCGAATCCGCAGCCGGCGTCTGTGCGCTAGCCGACGTAACACGCCGGCTCCCGCGCCGGACTACAGCTGCGGGACTTCCGCTTCATCGATGGGCAACTCCGCCCGGCCGATGCGATCGGCCCGCTGCTGCAGGGTCTGCGCCGCGTCCTCCAGCCCGATCATGATCACGAAGCGCTGCTCGCGAATACCCTGCAGGCAGTACTGGGCCAGGTCGTCCAGGTCCTGGAACTGGAGCTCCCAGCCGGCGCTGGCCGCCGCCTCCTTGAATTGCTCGATGGTCGGTGCCGGTATCGCGGGCTGCTCCCGCGCCAGGTCCGAGGGCCGGTTGCGATCAGTGGTCCAGATACCGGTATCCAGCAGGCCACCGGAAGGGTAGAACACCGAGGCGCCCAGGGCCGTGCCCTGGGATTTCAGCTGCGCCGCCAGGCACTCGGTGAGGCAGGACACCGCGGCCTTGCTGGAGGCGTACACGGACTGGTAGGGCAGCGCGGAAATGCCGCCATCACCGGAGGAGGTGTTGATGACATAGCCCGGCTCGCCGGAGGCAATCATGCGCGGGACAAAGGCCTGGATGCCGTGCACCACCCCCAGCACATTGACCCCGTGCACCCACTTCCAGTCGTTGGGCGTGGTCTCCCAGATATTGGCCGAAGGCGCGGCGACGCCGGCGTTGTTGAACAGCAGGTGGCAGCGGCCGTGACGCTCGAACACCTGGTCCGCCAGGCGCGTGACGGAAGCCGCGTCCGCGACATCCGTCACCACGCCACTGATATCGCCGAGCGCCGCAAACTCGGCGGTCACGCGGTCAAGCGCCGCCTGCTCGACATCGGCCACCACCACATGGGCGCCTTCCTGCAACAGGGCCTTGACCAGGGCCCGGCCAATGCCGCTGGCACCGCCGGTGACGACTGCTACTGAATCGGAAAAATTCTGCATGGAATTGCTGCCTTCTGTTATTGGAATGTGCCCAGTATCCGCACCCGCAGGCGGCTTGCCCAGCCCGGTAAGGCATTAGCGCCGACCAGTTCAAGTAATGCGACCCTCGCAGGGCCGGAACCCGTAGGAGCCCGGTCCCCGGGCGATCGCGCAGGGCCGGAACCCGTGGGAGCCCGGCGGCCCAGGCCACCCTCTCTGGCCGCTGCGCGGCCATTCACCTTGTGGCCCAGGCCACCCTCTCTGGCCGCTGCGCGGCCATTCACCTTGTCTCCGGGCGATAGCCATGGGCACAAAACATCGCCCACAGAGTGGGCTCCTACAAGGCCGACCCAATATGAACTAAGATCGAGACTGTGCAATTGCCCGAACGAGGACTCGACACCATGGCCAAGATACTGCAGGACCCCGACGGCAGCCGCCTGCCGATCAAGCTGGACAGCACCTCCAACGGTGAATTCATGCCCATCCCGCTGGACGCGATTCATCACCACGCCAACCGCCTGGCGCTGGAGAATGCGGACCGCAACGCCCGCCGCCGCGGCATCGACCGCCGCTCGTTCCTGGTCAGCGCCTGCGGTGCCGCCAGCACCCTGCTGGCCTTCAACAGCGCCTATGCCAGCCGTGGCGAGCGCGGTGGCTACTTCGAACTGGACCCGGAGGCCGCCATGGACCCCCAACTGGCGGCCGCCGGGGTTGAGGGCAAGGAATTCATCTTCGACGTCCAGGGCCACTTCGTGAATCCGACCGGCGCCTGGACCCAGAAGCTGCCGGAGGATGCCCGCCCGCTGTCCGGCTTTCCCACCGACAACTGCGAGGCGGCTGAGGGCCCCGGCCGCGCCTACCTGGACTGTTTCAACTCGGAGCAGTTCGTGCAGGATGTGTTCATGGATTCCGACACCGACCTGATGGTGCTGTCCTTCGTGCCCTCGCGCGCGGACGCGGAACCGCTCACCATTGAAGAAGCAGCCGCCACGGCGGAAATCGTCGAGCGCATGCAGGGCAGCCACCGCCTGCTGCTGCACGGGCGGGTCAATCCCAACCAGGCCGGCGACCTTGAGGGCATGGACGAACTGGCGCAGCACTGGGGCGTCAGCGCCTGGAAGACCTACACGCAGTGGGGCCCGGAGGGCAAGGGCTTCTGGCTGGACGACGAGGACACCGGCATTCCCTTCCTGGAGAAGGCGCGCCAGCTGGATGTGAAGATCGTGGCAATCCACAAGGGCCTGCCGTTTGGCAAGGAATCCTACGAGCACTCCACCTGCGCCGATATCGGCCGGGTCGCGAAACTGTTCCCGGACATCAGCTTCCTGGTGTACCACTCGGGGTACGTGGCGGGCACCAGCGAAGGGCCCTACGACCCCAACCGGGAGGACGGCATCGACGCCCTGGTGACCTCGCTGCGGGACAACGGCATCGCTCCCAACAGCAATGTCTACGCGGAGTTGGGCAGCACCTGGCGCTACCTGATGCGGGACCCGGACAGCGCCGCCCACAGCCTGGGCAAATTGCTCAGCTACGTGGGCGAGGACAATGTCCTCTGGGGCACCGACTCGATCTGGTACGGCTCACCCCAGGACCAGATCCAGGCCTTCCGCAGCTTCCAGATTGCGGACAAGCTGCAGGAGATGTATGGCTACCCGAAGATGACAGCGGAGCTGCGGGCCAAGGTCTTCGGGCTCAACGCGCTCAAGCCCTACGGCCAGAAAGTCGCGGATCTCATGCCCCGCTTCGGCCTGGATACCGTGGCGGCGCTGCGCAGCGACTACCGCACGCGGCCGGACCCGCATTTTCGCACCTATGGGCCCAAGAACAGGCGCGAATTCATGAATCTTATGCGCTGGGGAGCCTGAGGCAAGCTCAGGATTTGGCCGCCAGCGTCTGCATGATGCTGGAGAAATCCTGCTGGCCCATGCCCTGTTCCTGCAGCTGGCTGTAAAGCTGCTTGGCCAGCTGACCCATGCGGTTGTCCACCCCGCTGTGCTCGGCAATGGCCATCGCCAGGCCCAGGTCCTTGGCCATCAGGTCGACCATGAAGCCCGGCTTGTAGTCGTTGCTGGCGGGCGCCTTCTCCATGACCCCAGGGTAGGGGTTGTAGACTTCCAGCGACCAGTTGCGGCCGGAGCTGGCGAGCATGATCTCGGACAGGACCTTCGGATCGAGGCCGTTGCGGACGCCCATTTCCAGCGCTTCGCAGGTGCCGATCATGTGGATCGCCAGCAGCATGTTGTTGCAGCCCTTGGCCACCTGGCCCGCGCCCGCGGGACCGGCGTGGAAGATATTCTTGCCCATGTCGGCGAGGATGACCTTCGCTTTCTCGAAGGTGGCGGCTTCGCCACCGCACATGAAAGCCAGGGTGCCGGCAGCCGCCGCGGCAACACCGCCGGAGACCGGTGCATCCATGAAGCCGATGCCCAGCGCAGCCGCCGCCTCGCCGACTTTGCGGGAGGTGGGGGCGTCGATGGTGCTGCAGTCGAGTACAGTGGTACTGCTGTCCAGCTGTGCCAGCAGGCCGTCGTCACCCAGGTAGATGCCGGCCACGTGCTTGCCCGCGGGCAGCATGGAAATCACATACTCTGCCCCGGCAACGGCGTCGCTGGCGGAGGAGGCAACGGTTGCGCCCGCTTCCGCGAGCTGCTGGCAGGCGGCCTCGGAGAGATCAAATACCTGCACGGTGTGGCCGGCCTTGACCAGGTTGCTGGCCATGGGGCCGCCCATGTTGCCGAGACCGATAAATGCGACTTGCGCCATTGTGTAAAACTCCTGTCCTGTTAGAGGTCCGCCAGCGGGTTTTCAGCCCACGGCGCCCGGAAGAATGCGTCCAGCAGATCCTCGGGCACATCCCGCGTTGTTTTGTAGGCCCAGGCCGGATTGCGGTCCTTGTCCAGCAGCAGGGCACGCACGCCCTCGGCAAACTCCGGGTAGCGCACGATATTGGTGGCGAGCACGATTTCCGCCTGGAACACTTCGCGCAACGAGGCGTGGCGAGTCTCCTGCAACTGGCGACTGATCCACAGGGCCGCCAGCGGCGAGCCGTGGGCGAGACCATCGCGCGCCTTCGCCAGCCAGGGATCATCGGTCTGCTGGCCCGTGATGGTGTCCACCACCTGGTGCACATCGTCGCCGTCACAGAGGGCATTGATCAGCCGCAGGTGCGGTTCCACCTGGCCGCCGGGCATGCTGCCGACACTCTGCTCGGTCAGCGGGCGCAGGATGTGGCGCACCTGGGCGTGATTGGCCCCGGTGTCGTCGCTCCAGCGGCTGCGGCGCAGCTGTTCCAGCACGGTGGCCTTGTGTTCACTGCCGATAAAACGGTCGGCAATGCCGGTGAAAACAGCATCCGCGGCGTTGATCGAGGCCCCGGTCAGGGCCAGAAACTGGCCCGCCTTGCCGGGCATGTGGTTGAGGAACCAGCTGCCGCCCACGTCCGGGAACAGGGCGATGGTGATTTCGGGCATGGCGATGCGCGTGGCCTCGGTCACGACCCGGTGCGAGCAGCCGGCCATGACCCCGAGGCCGCCGCCCATGACAATGCCGTGACCCCAGCAAATGATGGGCTTGGGCCAGGTATGCAGGGTGTAGTTCATGCGGTATTCCCGGGCGAAGAAGGCTTCCGCCTCCTCGCAGGGGCCGCCGGGCGTCGCGGTGGCGGAGCGGTGCAGGGCCTGCACATCGCCGCCGGCACAGAAGGCTTTTTCGCCGCTGCCGTCGATGAACACCGCGGCTATGGTCGGGTCGTCGCGCCAGGCGTCCAGCTGCTGCTGCAGCGTGTCCACCATCGGCAGGGTCAGGGAATTGAGGGTTTTCGGTACGTTGAGGGTCAGGCGGCCCACTTTCAGGTGGGCGCAGGCCAATTCCTCGATAACTACAGCTTCATCTGACATGCTTGGATCCTTAGCGGTTCTTCCACTCGGGCTTGCGCTTTTCCAGGAAGGCGTTGACGCCCTCACGCTGGTCTTCGGTAGAGAACAGCTCCACGAACAGCTCCCGCTCCAGCGCCAGGCCGCTGCCGATCTCGATGTCCCGGCCGCTGTGGATCAGCGTCTTGCAGGACGCCACGGCGCCCGGGCTCTGGCCGCCGACCTGTTCCGCCAGTGCCAGCGCCCTCTCCAGGGACTCGCCCCTGGGCACCACTTCCTCCACCAGGCCGATACGGAGGGCGGTAGCGGCATCCACGCGCTCGCCACAGAGGATAATGCGCTTGGCCCAGCCCTCGCCCACCAGCCGCGCCAGGCGCTGGGTGCCGCCGGCGCAGGGCAGCAGGCCGACCTTGGCTTCCGGCAGCGCCATCTGCGCCTGCTCCTCGGCAATGCGGATATCGCAGGCCATCGCCACTTCCAGGCCACCGCCCATGGCGAAGCCATTGACCGCGGCAATGGAGACGCCGCGGAAGTCCGCCAGGGTCTCGAAGGCTTCGCCAAAATACTCCGCCATGGTGCGGGCGGTACCGGGGTCGCCGTCGGCAAACAGCTTCAGGTCCGCACCCGCGGAGAAAAACTTGTCGCCGGCGCCGGTCAGCACCAGGGCAAAAATGGCGTCTTCCCGATTGAGCTTGTTAACCAGGTCGCGCAGGGCCGGCAGGCTCTCGGTGTCCCAGGTATTGGCCGCCGGGTTGTCGATGGTGACCAGGGCGATGTGGCCGCGGACCTCGACCTTGAGTTTGTCGGATGTGCTCAGGCTCATTTGATGACCTCCAGTGCGCCGTCCATTAGCATTTTCCGGGCCACGATGACCCGCATGATTTCGTTGGTACCTTCCAGGATCTGGTGGACCCGGGTGTCGCGCACGTGGCGTTCCATCGGGTACTCGCGGATGTAGCCGTAGCCGCCGAACAGTTGCAGGGCATCGTTGCAGATATTGAAGCCTGCGTCGGTGGCAAAGCGCTTGGCCATGGCACAGTAGGTGGATGCCTGCGGATCCTTGTGGTCCAGCTTGCTGGCGGCGAGGCGCACCATCTGCCGCGCCGCAACCAGTTCCGTGAGCATGTCCGCGAGCTTGAACTGGGTGTGCTGGAAATCGGCGATGGCGGTGTCGAACTGGCGCCGCTCCTGGACATAGGCGGCCGCCTCCTGCAGCGCCTGCTGGGCGGTACCGACGCTGCAGGTGGCGATATTGATGCGGCCCCCGTCCAGCCCCATCATGGCGATGGCGAAACCCTGCCCCTCCTCGCCCAGGCGATAACCCACCGGCACCCGCACGTTGTCGAAGGTGACCATGCGGGTGGGCTGGGCGTTCCAGCCCATCTTGGCCTCTTTCTTGCCGTAGCTGATGCCGTCGGCATCCGCCGGCACCAGCAGTGCGGTGATGCCGCGGGCGCCATTGTCACTGGTGCGCAGCATCACCACCAGTACGTCGGTGTCGCCGGCGCCGGATATGAATACCTTGCTGCCGTTGATCACGTAGTCGTCGCCATCGCGCTTCGCCGTGCTGCGCAGGGAGGCGGCGTCGGACCCGGCGCCGGGCTCGGTGAGGCAGTAGGAGGCCAGTTTCTCGCCACTGACCAGCGCCGGGCACCAGTCGTCGATGACTGAATCACGGCAGTAGTTGCCGATCATGCTGGTGGCCATGTTGTGGATGGTCAGGAACGCGGCGGTGGTGGTGCAGCCGCGTGCCAGTTCCTCCACGATCAGGCTGGCATCGAGCCGGCCCAGCCCCAGGCCACCGGCGCGTTCGGGGGTATACATGCCCATGAAGCCCAGTTCACCCGCCTGGCGCAGCGCGTCCTTGGGAAAAAAGGCTTCTTCATCCCAGCGCGCCGCGTTCGGCGCCAGCACATCGTCGGAGAAGGCGCGCGCGCTGTCGATGAAGGCCTGTTGCTCTTCGGAAACCGAAAAATCCATGACGTCGGCCCCCTCAGAAACGGTTCATGACTTTGCCGAACAGTTCCTCGTCGCTGGGGATGACCTTGGTCTGGGCCAGCGGCTTCGACACCCAGGTCTCGTTGATCAGGTCGCGCCAGGTGATGTTGTGGTTGATGCTGTTGCCACCCCAGGAGCCGCAGCCCAGGGAGAAGGTCTGGCGCATGCCGTTCCACAGGTTGCCGCTGTTGGAGGCGGCCTGGGGCTGGTTCACCATCACCCGCGAAGTGCGTGTGGCCAGGGCCAGCTTGAGGATGTTGTCGTCGCTGCTGGAGTAGATGCCGCAGCTGTGACCCTGGCCCTGGTAGGCCTGGATGCGGTTGGTCAGCTCGATGGCCTCGTCGATATCCTTGACCTTGTACAGGGCCATGGTCACGGTCAGTTTCTCGCCGGAGAAGGGATGCTCCGGGCCGGTGCCTGTTTCCGGCACGATCAGGAACTGCTTGCCTTCCGGCAGGTCGATACCGGCGCGGCCGGCGATCGTGGTGGCGTGCTGGGCGACGATATTGGGGTTGAGGTGCCCGTCCACCCAGATCACGCTCTGCAGCTTCTGCTTGTCTTCGCCATCGATGATGTAGCCGCCCTCGTGCTTCAGCTTCTCGAGGAATTCATCGTAGACCGATTCGAAGACCAACACCGAGTTGTCCGAGGAGCAGGAGGCCGCCAGGTCAAGGGTCTTGGAGATGCGGATTTTCTCCGCCGCCTCGTCCAGGTCCGCGGTGTCATCGACCGTGATCACGGCGTTGCCCACACCCACGCCCAGGGCCGGCGTGCCGGAGGAATAGGCGGCGCTGACCATGGCCTCGCCGCCGGTCGCCAGGATCCGGTCGCACTGCCGCATCAGTTCGTTGGTCTTGTCCAGGGAGGGTACGTCGATGCTCTGCACCAGATCCGCCGGCGCGCCCATGGCGACAATGGCTTCGCGCATGTAGTCGCAGATCATCTTGTTGGTCAGCTTGGCCCGGGGGTGCGGCGCGATGATGATGGCGTTGCGGCCCTTGACCGCGGAGATGGCCTTGATCACCGGGGTCGCTTCCGGGTTGGTGGAGGGCGACAGTGCGCCGATAACGCCGACCGGCTTGGCGATCTTGATGATGTTGCGGACCGGATCCTCCTCGATCACGCCGACGGATTTGTCATTGATGATGTCCATCAGCGTGGCGCGGGTCTTGCGATGGATCTTGAGGTACTTGCCGTCGTAGTTGCCGAGCTGGGTTTCCTCGACCGCAAAGTGGGCGATCTTTTCGGACACGCCCTCGCGCGCCACCGACCACACCATGGCGGTAATCAGTTCGTCGACCTGTTCCTGGGTGTAGTGCTCGATCGCTGCCTGCGCCGCCCGCGCGCGCTGCATCATCGCAGCGATTTCCTGCTGCACTTCGTTGCTTTCCTGGATTTGCTCGGCCTTGGCCATGACTCACACTCCTGCTGACTGTAGACGGAATTATTAGGTTAGCCGACAAGGATACTGGCGACGGGGCGGGGGGCAAAGGGACTAAATTGCGGTTGATATGGACTATCTTGCGGCGTTATTGACCGTTTAAGCCGGGAACCGCTCGAGAAATGCGTCGAATTTATCCGCCGGCAGCGCCTTGCTGATCAGCCAGCCCTGGATATCGCAGGCCCCCATGGCGGCGACGATCTGCAGCTGCTCAAGGGTCTCCACACCCTCGACCACGACCTCCATGCGCAGAGCGCGTGCCATCTGGAATATGGCGGAGACCACGGCGGCCTGCTCTGCGTCCCGGTCTATGCCGGCGACAAACATGCGGTCAATCTTCAGGGTCTGGACCGGCAAGCGCACCAGATAGTGGAGTCCCGAGTAGCCGGTGCCGAAATCGTCAATGGCGATACGTACACCGAGGGCGCGCAGGTCCCGCAACCAGCGGGCTGTACTTTCCATGTCTTCTACCAGACTGCTTTCGGTCAGTTCGAACACCAGATGCCTGGCCGCATCCGGGTTGGTCTCCAGCAGTTGGCGGGTGTGATCGAGGAACGCCGCATCCCGCACCTGCAGCGCAGACACGTTGATGGAAAGGTCGAAGGGTTCCGGCAACCGGTCCGCCCACGCCGACAGCTGGCTGACCGCCGCCTCGAGCACCCAGTCTCCCAGCGGCAGGATCAGGCCGGTTTCCTCCGCCAGGGGAATGAACCCGTCGGGATAGCGGAGACCATCGGGATGGCGCCAGCGCAGCAGGCACTCGGCGCCGACCACCCGCTGCAAAGCGTTGTCCACCAGGGGCTGGAAATGCAGCTCGAACTCATTGTTCCGCAGCGCCGCCCGCAGCTCCGATTCCAGTTGCAACCGGGAGAACACCTTGCGATTGTGCTCCTCGGTGTAGAACGCATAGCGATTCCTGCCGGATTGCTTGGCATCGAACATCGCCATGTGCGCGCGCTGCACCAGCACATCGAAGTTGTCGCCGTCATCGGGATACACGGAGATCCCCATGGAGGCGGTCAGGCTCAACCGGGCATCCTGCGGCAGCTCACAGGGCTCGGCTATGGTGCCAAGGATGCGATCCGCCACCCTGGCGGCATCCAGCGTGTCGCTGAAGTCGCTGAGCACCACCACGAATTCGTCGCCGCCGAACCGCGCCAGCTGCATCCCCAGGTTCTCGAGCCCCAGGCTTTCATCCCGGGCGACCAGGTCACAGGGGCGCACCGCAGCCGCCAACCGCGAGGACACTTGCCGGATCAGGCTGTCCCCGACCGCCGGGCCCAGGGTGTCGTTGATATGGCGGATGCCGTCGAGATCCAGCATGCATACTGCACAGCGATTGCCCTGCCGGGCTGCCCGGGCCAGCAGCTTGACCGCCTGCTGTTCCAGCAGACGACGGTTGCCGAGACCGGTCATCTCATCGTAGTGCGCCAGCCGGTGCAGTTCCTGCTGAATACGCTGGCGCTCGCTGATGTCCTGGAGAATGGCGATGAAGACACTGGGATCATCGTCTTCCGAATACAGCAGCGTGCCCTCGGTGGGATAGACGGACCCATCCTTGCGCCGCATCTGCAGGGAGAACTTTTCCTGCTGGTGCAGACGTACCTGGTCCAGCATGGCATCGAGCCCGCTTGCGGAGCCATTGTGCAGCAGCTCGGCGAAGTTCCTGCCCTGCAGCTCCGCCTTGCCATAGCCGAGATTGCGCAAGGCGCTGATGTTCTCGTCCAGCAACGCGTGGGTCTCGGCAGCGAATACCAGGATCTCGTCCGGAGACTGGTTGATAACCCGGGCAAAGCGGTCCGCCGAACGCTGAATGGCGACGACACCGGCGGCGCGCAATGCGAACCGTGCGCGATAGGCCAGGGCCGACCAGTTCACCGGCTTGGAAACGAAATCCCAGGCGCCGATGGCGAAGGCTCGCTGCTCGGCATCGGTCTCGTTCAGCGACGTGAGGACGATGATGGGGGTATTCTTGAATCGGGGCCGGCGCCGTATCTCGCGGCACACCTGGAAACCGTCCATGCCCGGCATGATGATGTCCAGGAGGATGATATCCGGCGCGATCTCATCAATCCTGGCCAGCGCGTCCGCGCCGCTCAAAGCGGTGGCGACGGTGTAACCCTCGGAGGTAAAAAAAGTCTCCGCAAGCAGCAGGCTGCCCGGATCATCATCGACCGCCAGCATGACATAGCCCGGCTCCGCCTGCTGATCGGGCGTGGTCGGGTTACCTGGCATGAACAAGGAATGAGTGATAGCGGCCAAGGCCCCGTCGCAGACACACTGTGGCAGATGCGCTGAGTTTGCGGGGCGTCATGGCGCCTGTCAACCAGCGCAGGCTTGCACTAGAATGGGGGCAATCCCCCCGCAGCCCCGCACAACGGACCTCGCCATGCCCCGCAAGACCCTGGCACTGCCCGACCGCTTTATCTTCACTACCCACTACGATGTGCTCTACACCGATGTGAATAGCGCCAACCACCTCGGTGCCGAGCGGCTGCTCTCCATCGCCATGGAGGCCCAGCTGCGCTTCATCCGCCAACTCGGGCACAGCGAAGCGATTGTCTTCGAAGAGGCGGGACTGATCATGGCACACGCCGAAACCGCCTACCTGGCGGAGGCGGACTACGGCGATCGCCTCAAGGTAGAACTGGGCGTCAGTGAGATAGAGAACAAGAGCTTCCAGTTTATCTACCGCATCAGCAAGGACGCCAGCGGCGTCGAGGTTGCCCGGGTCGCCACCACCCTGCTGTTCTTTGACTACCAGCAACACCGGGTAGTACCGGTACCGGCCGCCTTCAGGGCGCAGGTGCAGGCCTGACATGGCCTGGCTGACACTCACCATGTCCCTGGGCGGCCTCGGCCTGCTGCTGCTGGGCATGGGCATGATGACTGACGGCCTCAAGGCAGCGGCGGGCAACTCCCTGCAGGGATTCCTGGAGCGCTCCACCCAGACCCGGCTGCGAGCCGCCATGGCCGGCTTCGGCATTACCGCGCTGGTACAGTCCTCCAGCGCCGTCATCGTCGCCACCCTGGGCTTCACCAACGCCGGCATGCTGCGCCTGAAGCAGGCCGCCTGGGTCGTTTTTGGCAGCAACGTCGGCACCACCATGACCGCCTGGATCGTGGCCCTGGTCGGCCTGCGCATCAAGGTGGAGATCATCGCCCTGCCGCTGATCGGCATCGGCATGCTGTTGAAGCTGTTCTCCGGCAAGGGCCGCAGCGCCCACATCGGTGTCGCCCTGGCGGGCTTCGGCCTGCTGTTCCTGGGCCTGGGCATGCTGCGGGATGCCTTCATTGACGTCGCCGACTGGATCCCGATCGACCAACTGGGCACCGCCGGCGCTACCGGCATCGTCCTCGGGGTACTGTTCGGGGCCCTGCTGACAGCCCTTATCCAGTCCTCGTCCGCGGCACTCGCCATCATCCTCACCGCCTCGGTCACCGGGGTGCTGACCCCGCTGCTCGGCGCCTCGCTGGTGATCGGCGCCAATATCGGCACCACTGCTACGAGTTTGCTGGCGAGCATAGGCGCCACCGCCAATGCCCGCCGCCTGGCCCTGGTCCACGTCGTCGAGAAGGTACTGACCGCGGTAATCGCACTGATCCTGCTGGTGCCGCTGTGGTGGGTCTCCGAGCAACTCGCCGGTGGCGCCGCCGGGCGCACCAACATCAGCACCGGCCTGGCCTTGTTCCACACCCTGTTCAACCTGCTGGGCCTGCTGCTGATGTGGCTGCTGGCGGACTGGCTGTTGCGACATGTGGAGCGCTGGATCAAGCAGCCCGAGCTGAGCTCGGAAAAGCTGCGCTACCTTGACGATACCGTGCTGGCGCTGCCCGCGATGGGCGTCAGCGCCATGCATTCCGAGATCAAGCGGGTCTTCAAGCAGTTGCTGGCTCGCGGCCGCCAGATCATCAACCCCGACAAGGAACCCGCTCCCGAGGAAAGCATTCGCACCGGTGTGCTGCTCGCCGCCATCGCCGACTACGGCAACCGCATCGGCGCCCAGAACCTGGGCAACGGCCTCTCGGAAACCTTCCTCAACCTGTACTGGGCGAGAGAGCAATGTGTCCAGTTGCGGGACATCATGCTGGAGCTGGCGGACGTGCCACAAGCGGACATCAACGCCGCGCTCACCCCGGCACTGCAGGAGTCCTTTCTCGGCATCATGCGCAGCGGCGAACTCAAGCAGCTGGATCTCGAGCACCGGATTGTGCGCCTGCAGGAAATCAAGCGCCTGCGGCGGCAACGTCGCGCCGAGCTGCTGGGGCAGATTGGCAGCGGCCTGGTGACCGCACCGGACGCCACCCGCTTGCTGCATATTGTCGGCCTGTTCGAGGACAGCGCCAAACACATCCTGCATATCGCCGAGGTCATTTACCCGGAGCCCGAGCCGGAAGTACAAGTATTTGCGCCAGCTGCAGTCGGATAGGGCCAATCGCGGTCAATGTGTCGCCGCCGCAGGCTCTGTACCGGGAAAATAGGCCCAACAAACCGGAACGGATCTGCCATGCGCCCACTGCTGTTACTCTCTCTCACCTGCCTGCTGAGCCTGCCCGCCGGCGCCACGGCGGTTACCGACGAACGCCTGCTTGCGGCCGGTAGCGATGCCGACAACTGGCTCAGCCACGGCCGCGACTACAGCGAACAACGCTACTCGCCGCTGGCGGACATCAACACCGACACTGTCAGCGAGCTGGGGCTGGCCTGGCACTTCGAGACCGACACCCGCCTCGGGCTGCAGACCACACCGCTGGTCATCGACGGCGTGCTGTACTTCACCGGCGCCTGGAACACCGCCTGGGCGCTGGACGCCGCCAGCGGCGAGCTGCTGTGGAAATTCGACCCCGAGATACCCCGCAGCAAGAGCATCACCGCCTGTTGCGGAGCCATCAACCGCGGCCTCGCGGCCTGGGGCGACCTGCTGTTCATGGGCGCGCTTGATGGCCGCCTGATCGCCATCGACCGCGCCAGCGGGCAGCTGCGCTGGTCGGTCCAGACCACCGACCCCGCCCAGCCCTATGCCATTACCGGTGCACCGCGGGTGGCGCGGGGCAAGGTATTCATCGGCAACAGTGGCGCCGAGTTTGGTACCCGCGGCTATGTCAGCGCCTACGACGCCGCCACCGGCGAGTTCGTCTGGCGCTTCTACACCGTCCCGGGCAATCCCGCCGACGGCTTCGAAAACGAGGCCATGGAGCGCGCCGCGGCAACCTGGAGCGGCGAATGGTGGCGCCATGGCGGCGGCGGCACGGTCTGGGACAGCATCGTCTACGACCCGGACCTCAACCAGCTCTACCTGGGCGTGGGCAACGGCGCACCCCACAACCGCAGAATCCGCAGCCCCGGGGGCGGCGACAACCTGTTCCTCACCTCCATTGTCGCCGTGGACCCGGACAGCGGCGAGTACCTGTGGCACTACCAGCAGGTGCCGGGAGAAACCTGGGACTATACCGCCAGCCAGCAGATGACCCTGGCCGAGATCCCCTGGCAGGGAGAGTCGCGCAAGGTCATCCTGCACGCGCCCAAGGCCGGCTTCGTCTACATCGTCGATCGAACCACCGGCAAGCTGCTGTCGGCGGAGCCTTACACCACGGTCACCTGGGCCAGCGGCTACGACATGGACAGTGGCCGGCCGCGGGAAAACCCCGGACAGGACTATGACGGCGAAGCGGCCATGGTCTTCCCCTCCGCCATGGGTGGACACAACTGGCATCCCATGGCCTACAGCCCCGATACCGGCCTGCTCTACATCCCCGAGCTGGACATGGGCATGCTGTTCGACGAAGTCGCGCCGGTTGATTACCGGCATCTGAAACGCCACTACAACACGGGCTATGAATTCAATCATGAGCGCTACTCCCAGCGCTTCACCCAGGCCATGCTCCGGCATCTGCCCAAGGCCCACCTGCTGGCCTGGGATCCGGTGCGCCAGAAAACGGCCTGGAAACTGCCGCACCCGAACATCCACAACGGCGGCATCCTCGCCACCGGCGGCAACCTGGTCTTCCAGGGCACTTCGGATGGGCGCTTTATCGCGGTACAGGCGGACAACGGTGAACTGCTGTGGACCTTCGAGGCGCTCAACAGTGTGATGGCGGGACCGGTGAGCTACCGGGTCAATGGCGAGCAGTACGTGGCAGTCGCTGTCGGCCGCGGCGGCGCGCTGACCATGAACACGGGCCGGTCATTTCCCACCGACAATCCCAACAATCGCATCGTGGCGTTCAAGCTGGGCGGCACTGCCACGCTGCCCGCGACACCCGCACCGGAGCGCCCGGCACCGCCTCCCATGCCCGAGGCGACGGCAGAGGACCTGGCCGAGGGGCGCGCCGCATTCAACCGCTACTGCGCCCGCTGCCACGGCGCCGATGTCTATGGCGATGGTTCCATCCCGGATCTGCGCTACCTGGCCCCGGTCTGGCACGAGAACTTCGCCGCCGTGGTGCTGGAGGGTCTGATGGAGCAGGCGGGCATGCCGCGCTTTGACGATGTGCTGGATGTGGCCCAGGTGGAGCAGATTCACGCCTACATCATTGCCCGGGCCCACGAGGATTACGCCCTGCGCCAGGAGCAGGGCTGGCTGGGCGCGGTGAAAGATTACGCTACCGATATCTCCGCGCGCGTGGCAGCATGGCTGGTACGCTTCCAGGCCGGGGGCGACTGAAGCCACAAGGATTGGCCATGTTGATACCGGTTGTACGCTTGCACCCTGTGCGCAGTGCATTTTTGCTCTGCGCCGGCATGCTCGCCAGCCTGCTTGCGGTGGCGGAGCCTGCCCGCCCCAACATCGTGTTGATCCTCGCAGACGACGTCGCGCTGATGGACTTCAGCGCCTATGGCGGCGAGGCGCACACGCCCAATATTGACGCCCTCGCCGAACAGGGCGTGCTGTTCGCCAACTTCCACACCACACCCATGTGCGCACCCTCCCGGGCCATGCTCCTGACCGGCATGGACCACCACCTCACCGGCGTCGCCACCATTCCCGAAGTACTGCCACCTGAACACCGCGGCCAACCCGGCTACAGCATGTACCTGGAGCCCGGGGTCGAAACCATTGCCGCACGCCTGCAGCCGCTGGGCTATCGCACCCTGATGACCGGCAAGTGGCACCTGGGCCACGGGCCCGGGCAGCTTCCCAATCATCACGGCTTCGAACGCTCCTTTGTGCTCGACGCCTCCGGAGCCGACAACTGGGAGCAGCGCCCCTACCTGCCGTTCTACAGGACCGCGCCCTGGTTCGAGGACGGCGAACCTGCAACCCTGCCGGAAGATTTCTACTCGTCGGCCTTTATCGTCGACAAAATGCTGGAGTACATCGAGGACCTGCAACCGGCGCAGCAGCCTTTCCTGGCCTACCTCGCCTTCCAGGCGGTGCACATCCCGGTGCAGGCCCCGCGCGAGTTCAGCGACAACTACCGCGGCGTCTACGACGACGGCTGGCAGGCACTGCGCACTGCGCGCTGGCAGCGCGCCCGGGATCGCGGCCTGGTACCGCCGGACGCGCCGCTGGCACCGATGCATCCGGCGCTGGCGGACTGGGACGGGCTGGACGCGACCGAGCGCCAGCTGTTCAGCCGCCGGATGGAGGTCAACGCCGGCATGATCGAGGCCATGGACCACCACATCGGGCGTTTCATCGCCTACCTGCGGGAGCAGGACCTGTACGACAACACCCTGTTTGTCGTCACCTCGGACAACGGCCCGGAGGCAGCCGATCCCGCCGACTCCGCGCTGATGCGCCTGTGGCTGCAGCTGGTCGGTTACGACGCGACGTCTGTCGACACCCTGGGCGAGGCGGGCAGCTACGGCTTTATCGGCCCGGCCTGGGCCAGCGCCGCCGCCGGTCCCAGCGACCTGTTCAAATTCTACAGCGGCCAGGGCGGCCTGCGGGTGCCGCTCATCATCTCGGGGCCGGGGATTGCCCCCAACAGCCTGCAACCGGCCTTCAGCATCGCGGCGGATATTGCCCCTACCCTGCTGGAACTGGTGCAGCAGCCGGTGGCGGAAGTCATGACCGGGCGCAGCCTGCTGCCTCTCCTGCGCGGGGAAACAGGACAGGTCTACCCGCCCGACGCTGCCGTTGGCATAGAGACCGCGGGCAACGCTGCCCTGTTCCGGGGCGATTACAAGCTGGTGCGCAACCTGGCACCCTGGGGTGACGGCGAGTGGAAGCTCTACCACCTGGCGACGGACCCGGGCGAGACTCGCGACCTGGCCCGGGCCGAGCCCGCGCTGCTGGCACAGATGCAGCAGGAGTATGCCGACTATGCGCGCCGGGTTGGGGTCCTGGAGATGCCGCCGGGCTATGAATCGCTGCAGCAGCTGCAGGCAAACTCCCTGCGCGTGATGGCAGCCAACTATTGGCCGTTTTTGCTGGGCTGCATCACAGTCCTGCTGTTGTTGTCGGTTGTCCTCTGGCGTATTCTCAAGGCCATCAAAACACGGCGGACATGAACTGAAACAACTGCGTCTCCAAACCCTGTTCCGGGCCACCTGGCTGCTGCTGGCGATGGCCGCGGCAACACCGGTATCGGGGCTTAATCCCGACCGTTTGCCCAGCCAGTACCTGTACGACCGCTTCGGGCGCGAGCACGGGCTGCCGTCGGACACTGTCTGGATAGCCCGCCAGGGGCCAGAGGGCTACCTCTGGCTGGGTACAAAGAATGGCCTGGCGCGCTTCGACGGCGTCCGTTTCACCGTCTTCAACAAGCAGAACCAGGCCGCCTTCAGCTCCAACGATGTACGCGATATCGAAGTCGCGGCGGACGGCAGCCTGTGGCTGGCCACCTACGGCGGCGGTGTACTGCACTATGCCAACGGCGAATTCAGTGCCCTGACCACCGCCGACGGCCTCGCGGATGACATCGTCCACGATGTCCACATCGGCCCCGGCGGCAGCATCTGGTTCGCCACCGGCGTCGGCATCTCGCGCCTGCGGGACGGCGAGCTGCAGAGCTGGAACAAGACCGACGGGCTCACGGACAACCGCACCTTCCGCATCCACGAAGATGACCGCGGCATGGTCTGGATTGCCACCCTCACCAACGGCCTCAGCCGCTTTGATGGCGCAACCTTCCACAACTTCAGTGAAGGCAGCGGCCTGGACTCCACCCAGGTTCACCTGCTGTTCGCAGACCGGGAATTCGGGCTCATTGCCACCACCATCACCGGCACCAGCTACCGGCTGACGGAACAGGGCCCGGTGCTGCATGAAAGCAGTTCCCTGCAGCAGGATCTGCCGCTGCACGCCGCCGTGCGCGACAGTGACGGCAGCCTCTGGCTGGGTACCTATGGCCAGGGGCTGTGGCGGCTCGACGCCGAAGGCGCACTGGAGCAATTCACCCTGACCACCGAGCGGCCGGGTTATGTCTTCGAACTGCTCGAGGACAGCGAAGGCAACCTCTGGGCCTCCACCATGCACGGTGTCTATCGCCTGCGCGATAGCGACTTCCTCCAGTACGGCCAGCCAGAGGGCCTCGCCGAGGCAATATTTGTCGTCACCCAGAGCCCGGTGGACGATGCCATCTGGGCGGGCTCGGAAGGCAGCGGCCTGTTCCGGCTGGCGACCGGCGGCACGGTGACACGCTTCGATGTGGAACAGGGACTCTCCAACAGCAACGTCTCGGCACTGCTGGCGGAAGACGACGGTACAGTCTGGGCCGGTACCTTTGGCGGCGGCCTGAACCGGATTGGCAGCGACGGCAGCATCAGCCACTTCACGGTACAGAACGGGCTCCCCAACAACCACATCATGGGCTTGCAGCGGGACCGGCAGGGGCGGCTCTGGGTGGTTACCGACGGCGGCATGGGCATTCTCGACGAAGTAAGCGGCGACCTGCAGCTGCACCAGGGCTTGCCGGTGGAGACCGTGCTCCGGGAAATCACCGAAGACCAGCTCGGACGCCTGTGGCTGACCAGCAACAGCGGCCTGATGCAGCTGCAGGACGACAGCCTCACGGTGTGGGACGAGGACGCGGGCCTGGGCAGCAACCTGGTCAGCACGACCTATGTCGATGCCGACGGCGTCGTCTGGATCGGCAGTCGGGAATCCGGCCTGGCACGCCTGGAGGGCGACCGCCTGTTCCAGTTTTCCACCGAGCACGGGCTGCCACAGCTATCGGTGCTGGCAATACTGGAAGACGATGCCGGCAGGCTCTGGATGAGCGGCGCCGATGGCCTGGTCAGCGTTGCCCGGGCCGAACTGAACGCTGTCGCCCGGGGCTCTGCAACGCACTTCAGCGCAGAGTTCTACACTGAGGCCGATGGCCTGCGTTCAGCCCAGTTCCTGGGGGGATTCCAGCCCGCTGGCTGGCGTGCCCGCGACGGCCGACTCTGGTTTGCCTCCAACCGCGGCCTGGTGGCCGTGGTGCCCGATGCCCTTGAGCACCGGGGTGCCCCGCTGCGACCGGTGATTGAAGAGGTCCGGATCAACGGCGAACCGGTAGCGTTGACGGACCCGCTGTACCTGCCGCCCGATGCCGGCTCCATGGAAGTCGATTACACCGTGCCGCGACTGGGCAATCCACACACACTGCAGTTTCGCTATGTGCTGGAAGGTTTCGACCGCGACTGGCACCAGGTGGGCAGCCGCCGTACCGCTTACTTCACGGGCCTCTCGGCGGGAACCAGGACCCTGCGCATTGCCGCGACCGACAGCAGCGCCAGCCAGGGCCCGGCGACCGGGGAGCAGGCCACCCTGACCATTGTCCGCGCCCCCTTCTGGTACCAGACCTGGTGGTTCCGGATACTGGCAGCGCTGACCATCGTATTGCTGGCCGCTGCGTTGTACGTATTTGCCAGCCGCCAGGCCCTGCGCCGACAGCGACGGCTGGAGCGGCTGGTGGACCGGCGCACGCGGGAACTGCAGATTGCGCTGTCGAAAGTGGAGGAGATATCCCGCACCGACAGCCTGACCGGCGTCGCCAACCGCCGCTTCCTCGACGAGATGCTCGACAGCGCCTGGCAGCAGTGCGCCCAACAGCACGCCCCGATCAGCATCATCATGCTCGATATCGACTGCTTCAAACAGTACAACGACAGCGTCGGCCACGTCGCCGGCGATGAATGCCTGCGCCAGGTAGCCGATGCGCTGCAATCCGGCGTCTTGCGGGATGAGGATGTGATTGCCCGCTACGGCGGCGAGGAATTCCTCGCCCTGCTGCCGGGCGCAGATGCCAGCGCGGTGGCGGGCGTCGCTGAGCGTATCCAGCGCCTGCTCCGCAACCTGAAGATTCCCCACCCGGACAGTCCAGTGTCACCGTACATCACCGCCAGCCTGGGTTGCGCCACCGTCTGGCCGGCAGAAAAGGGCACACCGGACGAGCTGATCCAGAGTGCCGACCGGGCTCTGTACCGGGCCAAGGACGATGGCCGCGACCGCATCCGCGTCAGCGGCGAACCCTGACCGCCCGGTTCCCTACTGGGCATAACCGGGCGGGGCGGTAAAGGCGCGATGGTGGCGCTCCAGCAGTCGCGCCACCGCCAGGGTAGTACGATCGCCCAGATAGCGTGACACCACCTGCACTCCCACCGGCAGGCCATCCAGGGTCAGGCCCGCGGGTACTGCCGTGGCCGGCAGGTACGCATTGAGCGTGAGGCCCGCCCAGCGCAGGAGATCCATGTAGGGCCGCGCCACACCGTTGACCGGCAGAATGCGCTGGAGCATGTCCGGCGCATGATCGTGCGGGAAGGCCGGCACATGCACGCAGGGGCACAGCAGAACATCAACATCCTCGAAAAAGCGCGACCAGGCGGCCCTGGTCCGCAGGCGGATCTCGTTCTGTTGCTGCCACGCGCTGTGGCTGAGCGCGATGCCACGCATCTGCAACATGCCATCGCTGTAGTCCGCCGGATCCGCGGCGGCCACCGCCTCCGCCGCCATCTCGCGCACGGAGTCGGGCATCGCGCCCGCCATGACCGCCATCAACAGCTGCACATAGTTGCGATGGTTGGCCTCCGGGTCGATGTCCGGGCGGGCCTCCAGATCAACCCGGGCACCCAGGTGCTGCAGGGTGCCCGCCACGCTGTTGATGCAGCGCAGCACCTCGTCGTCCACCGGGCAGAAGGGGTCGTCCGCCCACACCGCAACCCGCAGGCCACCGGTCTCCCTGAAGCTGGGCGGAGGCAGGTTCACCTGCCAGGCCGGGGCATCGCTGGCATTGGCGCCGAGCAGCAGGTCCAGGGCGTGCTCCAGATCATCGACGCAGGTCGCCAGCGGCCCCACCACGGACAGGTCCGGCTCCGCCAGCACGCCCTCTCCCGGCGGCAGGTGGCCGGCCTGGGAGACGATGCCAAAACTGCTCTTGTGGCCGAACACGCCGTTGAAATGGCTGGGGGTGCGGATGGAGCCGCCAATGTCGCTGCCCACTTCCAGCGGGGTCAGGCCCGCGGCAAGCGCCGCCGCCGCGCCACCGGAAGAGCCGCCGCAGGTGCGTGCGGGGTTCCAGGGATTGTTGCTGACCCCATAGACCTCGTTGTAGGTCTGCAGATCCGCGCTCATGAACGGGACGTTGGTCTTGCCGAAGACAATGGCACCGGCATCAATATAGCGCTGCACGGCCGCGGCATTGCTGGCGGGGATATTGTCGCGACAATCGGGAATGCCGCCGACGGTGACCAGGCCGGCGGTACAGTAGGCGTCCTTGATCGTGAGCGGCACACCGTGCAGCGGTCCCCAGTCCTCGCCGCGGGCGGCCGCGGCATCGGCGGCCGCTGCGCGCTCCCGCGCCCGCGCCTCATCGAGGGCCACGACAGCGTTCAGTTCGCCATTGAAACGCGCTACGCGGTCGAGGAAAAACTCCAGTACCCCGGTGGAGGACAAGTGTCCGGCCTTGATGTCCCGCGCCAGCTCAAAGGCGCTGCGATAGAGTATCTGCATGGTAATCCTGCCTGCTGATGGTAGTGTTTTCAGATTCGGTAACAGGGCTGGTAATCGTGTTCGCCCTCACCCAGCTTCATGCGTTGCTGCTTCACCAGCAGGCGCAGCAGCCGGTCCATGTGCTCGAGCAGGCGCGGCTCACCGTGCAGCTGGTAGGGACCGTGGCGACGCACCTGCTCAATTCCAAATGCCTTGACGTTGCCCGCGACCAGGCCAGAAAAGGTGCGTCGCAGCTGGCTGGCCAACTGGTGTCGCGGCAGCTCGTCGCGCAGCTCCAAGGCTGCCATGTTGGCATGGGTGGGAACGAAAGGCTGCTGCAGTTCACTGCCAATGGCAAGCTCCCAGTTGAAGTAATACGCCTGCTGCGACTTGCGCCGCCGGGAATGCTGCTCCTGTACCGCCTTGCGCACACTGCGGCCGACCTGGTGCGGGTCGCCGAGTATTATCTGATAGTAACCTTTCACTTCCTCGCCCAGGCAGCCTACCAGGAAGCGCTCCAGTTCCGCGAAATACTCCTCACAGTCGGCGGGACCGGCAAATACCAATGGCAGGCTCTCGGCATTGTCCGGGTGCATGAGGATGGCCAGCAGGTACAGCACCTCTTCCACCGTACCGACGCCACCGGGAAACACCACAATGGCGTGGGCCAGGCGCACGAAGGCCTCCAGCCGCTTCTCGATGTCGGGCATGATCACCAGTTCGTTGACAATCGCATTGGGAGACTCGGAGGCGATGATGCCGGGCTCGCTGATGCCGATATAGCGGCCGTTCTTGATCTGCTGCTTGGCGTGACCCACCGCCGCGCCCTTCATCGGCCCCTTCATGGCACCGATACCGCAGCCGGTGACGATATCCAGGCCGCGCAGGCCCAGCGCATAGCCTACATCCTTGGCATAGTCGTACTCCTCCCGCGGAATCGCGTGACCGCCCCAGCACACGACCATGCGCGGCGGCACATCCGGGCGCACGACGTCGGCATTGCGCAGGATCCGGAATACCCGGTTGGTCGCTTCCGCCTCGGAACGCGGGATCTCCCCGCCGAGCTTGATATCGGTGTAGACAATATCGCGCAGGGCGGAAAACAGGTGCTCCTGGATCCCCCGAATCATGCGCCCGTCGACAAAGGCCTGGGCCGGGGCATTGAACAGTTCCAGCCGCAGACCGCGCGGCTGGGGCACCAGGCGCAGGTCGAAATCCGAAAAATCCTCGTAGATTTCCGCGGCATCATCCTTGTTGCTGTCGGTGTTCAGGATCGCCAGGGCACAGCGGCGATAGAGGTCAAACAGCTCGCCGCGGGTGGTGGTGAAGTCCTCGATTTCCGCCCGCGACAACAGGTTCAGGGAATTGATCGGATTGACTATGGCGCGGGGCAGCTTTTCCACCTCAGCTGCCCTCCGGAAAATCGCCCCGGTCCCGGGACAGGCCATCGCTGTTGTGCAACTGTTGCAAGGTAATCTTCATTTTTCTCCTCGGTGTCCTGGCCCGCTCCGACCAGGCGGTTGCAACGTGGTCGAGAATTTTACTACCATTGATTAGTCACGAGATTGACATGCAAAAGACTTCTATAACAAAGATAATTATACAAGGAGCTGTATGAACACTATCACAGACTACAGGGCACGCCCCCTTTGCATCGCCGTTATCGCCGCAACCGCCAGCTTCTCCGGGACACCGGCCCAGGCCCAACTCGAAGAGGTAATCGTAACAGCACAGAAACGAGCAGAATCTGTCCAGGACGTACCGATCGCGATCACCGCGTTTGACGAATCCGCGCTCCGCGACAAACAGATCAACGGCTTTGCCGACATGCGTTTTACCGCGCCCAACGTGTCCTACAACAAGGGCAACTTCACCGGCAACAACTTCCAGATCCGCGGAGTAGGCACCAACCTCGTTGCCGCCTCCGCCGACAGCGGTGTCGGCGTCCATGTCAACGAGGTGCCGCTGATATCGCCACGGCTGTTCGAAACCGAATACTACGATGTCGAGCAGATCCTGATTCTGCGCGGGCCGCAGGGAACACTGTACGGCCGCAACTCCACCGGCGGCGCCGCCAACATGATCACCCGCGGTGCCAGCACCGACGGCTTTGAAGCCAATGTCGAGGGTCAGTACGGCAATTATGACCACAAGAAGATCAACGGCGCGATCAATATCCCGGTGAACGACAGCTTCGCCATGCGCTTTGCCGGCATCTGGCTGGATCGCGACGGGTACACCGAGAATCTGTTTACCGGCACCGATGTCGATGGTCGCGACCAGGTCTCTGCACGCGCTTCATTTCGCTGGCTGCCGACCGACACCACCCAGGTGGACCTGATGCTGTCCTGGTTTGACGAGGACAGCACCCGCACCCGCAGCCAGAAGACCATGTGTCACAATGATCCCAGCGGCATTCTCGGTTGCCTGCCGGACAAGCTCGATTTTGATGTGCCCAACCCATCATCCCAGCTTGCCAACATCCTGGCCTCGGATGCGGTACTGGGTCCGCTGGGGGTGTTCCCCTTCGGTTCCAACGAACGCGGCGCCGTACCCAGGGATCTGCGCAAGGTCATCTCCGAACGCGACCCGATCTACGAGGCCGATGAAAAGCTGGCGACCCTGACCATCGCCCAGGAGCTCGGCGAATATACCCTGACCTTCGTCGGCGGCTATCAGGAAACCGAGGTGCTGTCGCAGATGGATTACCAGTGGACAGTGGATGGACCGCGAGCCGTATCGCCGTTCCTGCCCTTCGTCGCACCCACGGCTGCGAACACGTTATACGCCGATGGCCTGTTCCCGATCTCGGCGCCCTCGCCCGAATCCACCGGCATCATCGGCGGCCACATCGATTCCTACAGCGTGGGCCTTGAGTCCTACGACCAGTCCAACCAGTCCTCGGAGCAGCTGTCCGCCGAACTGCGCCTGCAGTCTGACTTTGATGGCCCCTTCAACTTCCTGGTGGGCGGCTTCTGGATGGACGTGGACCTGGATAACCAGTACTGGGTATTCGCGAGCGGCCTGGATTACTTCGCCGCGGTGTTCCCGGGTGCTGCCCTGGGCCTTGATGGCCTCGGCTGGGTGGGCCCCAACTTCAACAACGAGACCGGCGACTACAACATCAGCTCCCAGGCCCTGTTTGGCGAGGTCTATTATGAGCTCACCGACACCCTGAAGTTGACCATTGGGGCCCGCTATACCATTGATGAAAAGACCATCGAGGACCGCCAGATCCTGTTCAACAATGATCCGGTGACCGGCCTGCCGGTGCTGCAGCCCTTTGGCGCCGACCTGCCCATTCCCACGGCCACCCGCCGGGAAAAGACCGACTGGAAGGAAACCACCGGGCGCATCGTGCTGGACTGGTCGGTATCCGCCGACACGCTGGCTTACGCGTCCTACTCCCGCGGCTACAAGGGCGGCGGCTTCAACCCGCCCTTCGATCCGGTCCAGTTCCCCAGCCAGGAGCCGAACTTTGAACCCGAGTTCGTGGACGCAATAGAGATCGGCGTAAAGAATACCCTGCTGAACAACACCCTGCAGGCCAACTTCAGCGCCTTCTACTACGACTACACCGACATGCAGGTGTCCAAGATCGTCAACCGGACCTCGTTCAACGAGAATACCGATGCCGGCATCTGGGGTGGCGAGGCCGAGTTCGTGTTCGCGCCCACGGCCAACTGGCTGGTGAACGCAAACATCGCCTACCTGAACACCGAGGTGAAGGACTTCGAGAGCGTGGACACCCGCGATCCCACCGCGGGGCGTAGCGATGTCACCCTGCTGAAGGATCTCTCCAACGCCTCCAACTGCGTGGCGCTGCTGCCACCGGATGTCTTCACCGCTGTTGCCGGCTCTCCTTTCACCAGCTGCAGCGCGCTGGCGGATGCCGGGCTGCCGATCACCGATGGCATCAGCCAGGACCTGGACGGCAACCAGCTGCAGAACTCGCCGGAATGGACGGTGAGCCTGGGGGCACAGTACACCTTTGCCCTGCAGGATAGCAGCGAGCTTTCGCTGAGAGTCGACTACTACTGGCAGGACGAAATGTATGCACGCCTGTTCAACCGGGAAATCGACCGCATAGACTCCTGGGATATCTGGAATGCCCAGGCGACCTATACCTCGGCAGACAACCGCTGGTACGCCAGGGCCTACATCAAGAACATTGCCGACGACGACCACCTGGTCGCCATGTACGTCACCGACCCCTCCTCGGGCATGTACACCAACGTGTTCTCGATCGAGCCCCGGACCTACGGCCTTGCGCTAGGGTACAACTTCTGACCCGCCGCTCGCCCCTTTCGGCCCGGAACCTGTTCCGGGCCGTTTTTCCTGCAACTCTGCTAACATCGGGACCTCAGCCACCGTGACGAGAGGCCCCCATGCCCAGACTCCTGCTCTATCTGCTCGGCATCCCGCTATTGCTGGCGATTGCCGCCCTGCTGTTGCTGCCTCTGCTTGTCGACGAGGAAAAGCTGGTCAGCATGGCCACCACGGAACTGGAAAAGCGCAGCGGTGCGCGCGTGACCGTCCACGGCGATGCCGGTCTGAGCCTGTTCCCGCGCCTGGCGCTGCGCCTGGAAGATACCGAGCTGCAACTTCCCGGCGAGGGACAGCCGGAGGTCAGCGTCCGTGAGCTGTCGATCGAGGTGTTCCTGCGGCCCCTGCTGTCGCGGGAAGTCGTCATCAAGGGCCTGGAACTGGACGGGCTGGTACTCACCCTGCCGGCGCCGGAACATGCTCCCGCGGCCGCTCTCGCCACCCTCTCCGATGCGCAGCTGGAAGACTTCTATGCGACCCGCCGAAAAGCCCTGAGTCAAACTGCGGAGAGCGGCGCCGGTGCCGTCCTGGTGGCACCCCTCGCCCTGAACGTCGCCAGCCTGCGGCTTACCGATACGCGCATCATCCTGCTACAGCCCGCCGGCGCCGATCCCGTGGTGCTCGAGCTGCCGCTGCTCAGGGGTACCGATCTCAACCTGGAGGGCAATCCCGCCTCTCTGACACTGCAGCTGCGGATGGCGGGCGAACAGGACCTGAGCCTCGACCTCGCCACCTTGTTTACTGCCAACGCCGACTCCCAGCTTCTCGAGCTGCAGGAGCTGGAAGCCGAGCTCAGTGGAGCCACGCCAGAGCCGGTGACGCTCCGGGCCAGCGGCAACGTCAGGCTGGACCAGCGCCTCGCGGAGCTGGAGGTGGAACTGGCTAGTGGCGCCACCCGGGGCAGCGGCAGCGTGCGCTATGCCGCCACGGAAAGCCCGCAAATTGATGCCGTATTGCGGATGAATCTGCTGGACCCCGCGCTGCTGCTGCTGGCAGGCCCCGAGGCGGCTACCAGTGCCGACACTGACAGCGCCGACGGCGATGCCCCCCTGCCCCTGGACGCACTGCGGCTCGCCGATACCCGCGCTGACCTGCGGGTCGAACGCGCGGTTGTCGGCGCTCATGCGGTAGACAACCTGCACCTGCGGCTGCGCGTGGTGGAGGGGGTGGCAACATTTGACACCATCAATGGCGTCATCCATGGCGGCGAGCTCGACGCCACCGCGACCCTGAACGCACGCCTCGGCACCCCCACCCTGAGCACCCGGGGGGAGCTGACAGGGCTCGATACCAGCGTTCTTTTGGCCGCACTGGAGGCGGATCCGGTTCTGTCCGGCAGGGCCAATGCCAACTGGCAACTCGACAGTCGCGGCAACAGTCGCAATGCCCTGGTAGCCGCGCTGCAGGGAGAGATCCGGCTCGACACCGAGGATCTTGCCCTGGAGCAGGTTGGGGTCGAGCGCATGCTCTGCCAGGTGATCGCACAGGTCAACCAGGAACCACTACAGACCGAACTGCCCGCGCGCAGCAGCTTTGGCAGCGCCAGTGCCCGCATCCAGCTGGCCGCCGGCGAGGCCCGGCTGGATCCGCTGCAGGCGAGCCTCGATCACATCGGGCTGCGTGGCGAGGGCAGGCTGGACCTGCTCAGCAACGAATTCGACGCCCGTTTCCGGGCCCACCTGGCACCGACTCTGGGCGAGCTGGATCCAGCCTGCCGGGTCAACGAGCGCCTGGTCGCGATCGACTGGCCCGTCAATTGCCGCGGCCAGCTGGGCGGCGAACCCGGCGACTGGTGCCGGGTGGACAGCGAGAAGATAATCGCCGATCTCGCCCGCAGGGAACTCGAGAACATGGCCCGCGAGGAAGGGGGGCGCTTCCTGCAGCGCCTGCTGCAGCGGAACAAGTCAGAGGAGGAGGCAACCCGTGAAGATTAGAGCGTATTCGGGTATTTGCGCAGGGATACTGTCCCTGTCCCTGCTGCAAGCAGTCAGCCTGCCCCCGGGGGCG
>TARA_R110002110_G_scaffold199015_2_pt1 | contig 55482 bp, 50 predicted proteins | sample TARA_R110002110 | Tara Oceans TARA_R110002110 (sample SAMEA4397330) | marine metagenome | biome: Polar Biome; feature: [SRF] surface water layer (ENVO:00010504); material: water (ENVO:00002006), including particulate matter (ENVO:01000060) such as... | depth 5 m | reverse complement strand
CATTATCCCACGTCGATATCATCCGGTTAAGTCCGACAGGCTGCTAGTTTACGGGCAACTGCGCCAGCTCCCGGTCCAGCTGCTGGCTGGTTGCCCGGGGCGAGCCGGTGCCGCGCGCCAGCAGCGCATAGGCCATCGGAATCAGGAACAGGGTAATCAGCGTCGCCACGGTCACGCCGCACATGACCACGATTCCGATCACGGTGCGCACCTCGTGTCCCGGCCCGCTGGATACCACCAGCGGCACCGCGCCCACCACCGTGGTAAACGCGGTCATGATGATGGGCCGCAGCCGCCGCGCCGCGCCGCGTTGCACCGCCTCCATGAACTCGCAGCCGCCATCGCGCATCTGGTTGATGAACTCGACGATAAGAATACCGTTCTTGGTCGCCAGTCCCACCAGCATGATCATGCCCACCTGGCTGTAGATATTCAGGGTCAGGCCGAACAACCACAGCCCGCCGAGCCCCCCCGCCAGCGCCAGGGGTACGGTGAGCAGGATAATGGCCGGATGTACAAATGACTCGAACTGGGCCGCCATCACCAGATACACCACCAGCAGCGCCAGCAGGAAGGTAAAGATCACCGCGTTGCTGCTGCTCTGGTACTCCAGCGACTCGCCCTTGTAGTCGAAGTTGGCATTGGTGGGCAGTTCGGTGCGCACCAGATCCTCCAGGTACAGCAGGGCGTCACCCAGCGCGTAACCCGGAGCCAGGCCCGCGGTAATCGTCAGGGCCCGCGCCCTGTTGTAGCGGTTCAGGCTGCCGGCATCCGCCTGCTCGCGCACCGTCACCAGGCTGCCCAGGGGCACCAGGTCACCGCTGGCGGCGGAGCGCACATAGATACTGTTGAGATCGTCGAGGGTGCGCTGGTTCTCGCGCTCACCCTCGACAATCACATCATACTCGCGCCCGGCGAGAACGAAGGTCGTCACCCGGCGTGAACCCAGCAGCGTCTCCAGGCTACGGCTGACCTCGGTGAGACTGACGCCGAGGTCGCCGGCACGATTGCGGTCAATGTTGATGCGCAGCTGGGGCTTGGTTGGCTGCAGGTCGGTATCCACTCCCACCAGGCCCGGATTGTCGGCAATCCGCTCCAGCAGCAGGTCCTGCCACTGCGCCAGCTCCTCGAAGCTGTCGCCGGTCACCACGAACTGTACCGGATCGCCACTGCCGCGGCCGAGACCACCACCACCGCGAATGAACGTGCGCGCGCCGGCGATGTCCTCGAGGCGCTGGCGGGCGTCGGCCTGGATCTCCGCGGTAGGCCGGCGCCCACTGTCCCAGTCCGCCAGCACCATCAGGGCAAAGCCGGCATTGAAGGCCTCGCCACCGCCAAATGACGGTGCGCGAATCAGCAACCTGCGGATATCCCCCGCCGCCACCAGCGGCAACAGCCGTCGCTCCACCTCCTCGATCTGGGTAACGGTGTACTCGAAGGACGAGCCCTCCGGGGTGCTCACCCCCAGGAACAGAATGCCGCGATCCTGTTCCGGGGCGTATTCCCGCGGCACTGCCTGGAAGGCCCACGCGGTTACGCCCATGCTGACCAGCAGTATCAACAGGGTCAGCCAGCGGTGCGGCAACACAGTGCCCAGGGCGCGTTGGTAGGCGCGCTCCATGCGCGCGCTCAACGCCTCCACGGTATCGGCCATGCGGTTGGAGATATGCTCCCGGTCCAGCAACTTGCTGCACAGCGCCGGCGCCAGGGTCAGGGCAATGAAACTGGAGAAAATCACCGCCATCGCCATGGTCATGGCGAACTCACCGAACAGACGGCCGATATCGCCCTCGAGGAAGGTGATGGGCACGAACACCGACACCAGTACCAGGGTGGTCGCAACCACCGCAAAACCGACCTGGCGGGTGCCGAGGAAGGCCGCCACCAGCGGCGTCTCGCCCTCCAGCAGGCGCCGGTGGACGTTCTCCAGCACCACGATACTGTCGTCCACCACCAGCCCGATCGCCAGCACCAGCGCCAGCAGGGTCAGCAGGTTGATGCTGTAGTCCATGACCCAGAGCGCCGCAAAAGCAGACACCAGGGAGATCGGCACCGTGATGGCCGGCACCAGCAGGCTGCGGGGATCCCCGAGAAACAGGAATATCACCAGCACCACCAGCAGCGCCGCGATGAACAGGGTGGTATACACCTCCTGGATCGCGGCGCGGACGAAAATGGAGTTGTCAAAACTGGCGATCAGCTCCATGCCGGGTGGCAGCTGGCGATTGATCTGCTCGACTTCCTGCCACACAAGATCGCTCACCGACAACGCGTTGGCGGTACTCTGCTTGATCACACCCAGGCCCACCATCGGCTCGCCGTTGCCGCGGAACAGGCTGCGGTGCTCGGCACTCGCCAGTTCAACCCTGGCCACATCCCCGAGGCGAATCAGGTAGCCGTCGTCGGCCTGGCGCAGCACCAGCTGGCGAAAGTCCGCGGCGGTTTCATAGCCGCGGTCCACCCGCACGATGAAATCCCGCTGCAACGATTTCAGGGTTCCCGCGGGCAACTCCACGTTCTGGGCGCGAATCGCCGCTTCCACATCCGCCACCGTGAGGTTGCGCGCGGACAGGGCGTTGCGGTCCAGCCAGATGCGCATGGCATAGACCTGCTCGCCGGTAATGCGCACCCGGGCCACCCCCTCCAGCACCGAGAACCGGTCTTCCAGATAGCGGCGGGCGTAGTCGGTCAGCTCCAGTGCATCCATGCCCGGCGCCACCAGGTGCGCCCAGAAAATCACTTCCTCGTCGCTGGCGCTCTTGCGCACCTCCGGGGGCTCTGCTTCCTGCGGCAGATCGTTGAGAATGCGCGAGACCCGGTCACGCACGTCGTTGGCGGCGTTGTCGATATCGCGACTGAGCTCGAACTCGAGGGTGATGTTGGAGCGCCCATCCAGACTGCTGGAGGCCATGGTCTTGATGCCCTCCAGCCCCGCCAGCCGGTCTTCGATGACCTCGGTAACGCGGTTTTCCACCACCGCGGCGGAGGCCCCGGGGTAGAGGGTAGTGATATTGAGAATGGGCGGATCGATGTCCGGGTATTCCCGCAGGGGGAGGCGGTCAAAGGACAGAATGCCGAAGGCGAACAGCAGTGCCGCGGCGACAATGGCCAGCACCGGCCGCCGGACGGAGACGTCGGACAACAGCACCGCTAGTTATCCACCAGCCGCACCCCGGCACTCTCACCGGACAGCCGACCGACACCGTCGCGCACCACCTGGTCGCCCGCTTCCAGGCCGGCAACGATTTCCACCCAGCCGGGGCGGCGTCCGCCAATGCTCACTTCGCTGCGCACCGCCTGCTCCGCTGCCGCATCCAGGCGCCAGACGAAGTGCTGGGTGGAACGCGACTGCAGGCTCTCCTCCGGCACCAGCAATGCCTGCCGCTCCGGCCCGCTGACCACCACTTCCATCAACATCCCCGGACGCAGGCGCTGCTCCGGATTGACCAGCTCCGCGCGGGCGGTGATGGACCGGGCAACGGGGTCCACCCGGCTGTCCAGGGCCGTGACCGTGCCGGTGTAGGACCCGGTGAAGGCCGGGGTTGTTGCAGCCACGGTCTGGCCTGCCCGCAGGAAGCCCAGGTCCTGCTCCGGGACGGTGAACTCCAGGCGCATGCGCGACAGGTCGTCGAGGGTGGTCAGGCGCTGGCCCGCGGTGACCAGGGCGCCCTCGCTGACCTGGCGCAGGCCGAGGGTGCCGGCAAAGGGGGCCACGATGGTGCGGTCGGCGATCCGCGACTCCACTTCCTCGATGCGGTGGCGGGTCACGGCCGCCAGGGTGCGGGCGCGATCCAGCTCATTCTGCGCCACCTGGTCCTGACGGGCGAGATTTTCCAGCCGCCGCAGCTCGCGTTCCGCGTCTGCCAGGGTCGCCTGCAGCTCGCGCCGGCTCGCCTGTTCCGCGGACTGGCGCAGCAGGGCCAGCAGCACGCCCTGCTCTACCTGCTGGCCATCGTCGAACTCCAGCGATTCAACGATCTGCGACACGCTGGCGGTAATGTCCACCGATTCCCAAGCCCGCAGGGTGCCGAGGGCCTGGACTTCATCGTTGAAAGGCTGGGGTACCACCGTGTAAGCGGTTACCGGCACCGGCGGGCGAGTGCGCGGCGCCGACGTCTCCACCGGGGACGACAGCTGCCAGGCCAGCAGGCCACCCAGGCCAAGAATCACCAGCAATACCCACACTTTTTTCATGCCGCACTCCACTCGACGCCATTGGCAACCAGCTGGCAGGTTCGGAGACCCACAAACCGGCGGCGGAGCCATTATAGAAACCCCACCCGGTGACAACAGGGAAATTACATTTTTTTACTCGAACTAACGAACAGTAGTCACTCGCCGCCGGCTCCCCTACACTAGCTGAAAACGATCAGAACAGGAGCCGATCCGTGGACAATACCCGCCCCACTCCATTGCTGGAAGATATTGAAGGTACACGCCGCAAGCTGGAACAATGGTTCCAGCAACGTCGCGGGTACCCGGTGACTGTTTCCAGCCTCAAGATTCCGGAGAGCTCCGGCATGTCCAACGTGACGCTGCTGTTTACCCTGCACTGGGACGAGAACGGGAGCGCCCGCGAGGAGGCCTGCGTCGGTCGGCTGCAGCCGGAGATTGCGCGACCCGTGTTCCCCAGCTACGACCTCGCCCCGCAATACCGGGTGATGGAGCGCCTGCAGGCGCACAGTGACATCCCGGTGCCGCCGCTGCGCGGCCTGGAAACCGACACCGACCTGCTCGGCGTGCAGTTCTACATCATGGAGCATATCCCGGGCCGCATCCCCACCGACATGCCCCCCTACAACATGGACGGCTGGCTGCTGCAGGAAACCAGCGAGCCGCAGCGCGCCGCCCTGTGGCGGGCCGCGGTGGACACCATGGCCCGCTTTCACCAGCTCGACTACCAGGCCCTGGGTTTTGCCGATCTGGCGGTGCCGGGGCAAACACCGCTGCAACAGCAGCTGCGCTACTGGCAGGATTACCTGGACTGGGGCCTTGAAGGTCAGGGCCACCCGCTCGGCCAGGCCGCGCTGGACTGGCTGAGCGCCAACCAGCCGGCCGCGGAACCGGTGGTACTGTGCTGGGGTGACGCGCGTATCGGCAACATGATCTTTGCCGATTCCCTGGACCGGGTGGCAGCGGTACTGGACTGGGAGATGGCGACGCTGGGCAACCCGCTGCAGGACCTGGCCTGGTTCAACTACATCGACTCCACGTTCGCCGAGGGCCTGGGCATGCCGCGCCTGCCGGGGCTGCCCTCCTACGAGGAGACCGTGACACAGTGGCAGCAGGCCACTGGCTACGATGTGGCGGACTATGACTACTACGTCCTGTTTGCCGCCATGCGCTACGGCCTGATCATGTCGCGCATCATGCTGGCGACGGGGCAGGATGCGGAAGTGCAGGGCAATTTTGCCTGCCAGCTATTGCGCAAGCATCTGCAGCGGCTGGGGGGCTAGCCGCGCAGCCCACTAGAATCGGTCCTTGACGGTGAAGAGGATCTGGCCGCCACTGACGTCATCGCCCCTGACCAGGGGGAAGGCGAAGTCGATGTGGGCCACGCTGCTCTTCTCGGCGCGGCTGGAGTTGAGGCGTATGCCGAACCCGACATTGGCCAGCGCGCCGCCGTTGCTGCCGTTATCCCTGTCCTCGAACCAGGCCCGGCCCACATCCACGAAGGCAGCGAAGCCGACCTGCACCAGCCTGAAGAGGTGCCAGTCGGAGTAATAGCGCTGTTCCAGATTGAACACCAGGGAGCGGTCCCCCACCTGGTAATTCAGTTCATAGCCGCGCAGGCCATTGGCGCCCCCCAGGGTGAGCTGGCGCTCATCGGTCAGTCCGTCGGTGTAATCGGCCCGGAACCGGCCGTACAGCATCCACTGCCGCGACTGCTTGTGATGGTAGCGCGTTTCCGTTGTCCACCAGAGATTCTCGAACTCGCTGTGGTCGACAGCCCAGAAACCGCTGATGTTGGTATCCAGCTGCCACAACCGGCGCTCATCCGCCAGCAGGGTATTGCGGTAGTTGCCCCGCAGAACCAACTGGTCCTGACTGGCTCCCAGGGCGTCCGACGACCAGCCCAGGGCCCAGGAAAAGCGCTCGCCGACATAGACGTCCTCGGTGCGGCCCAGATAGTTGAAGTTGTGCAGTTCGATAAACTGGTCGCGGGTGGATTCGTAGCCGATATAGGGATAACTGTACTCGCGCTCCTCCGGCAGTTCCGGGGGCGGGATGGGCGAGTCGCTGAATTCGAAGCTGTGGGTCTCCACCGTATAGCCGAACAGCCAGCGGCCCACGCGCTGGTCCTCGCGCGCCTCTGCGGCGATGCCGCCAAAGACATTGGCAAACTCGATCTCCTGGTCGAACTCGGCGACCTCGTCACCGCGGAACCAGAGCGCCTGCTCCAGCTTGGTCCGGTTCAGGTCGACACCGGCGGACCAGCGTTCATACACGGAGAAGAACGGGCGCACGAAGCGCACGCCCTGCTCGTAGCCATCGTCATTGTCTGCAAACGACAGCCGCATGCGCCAGCGGGAACCCGCCAGGGACGGATCGAAATAGCGGATGGTGTTGCCGGAGCGCTCCTCGTCGCTGTCGTGCTGGATAATGATCTGCTTGCCGGTACCGAGAAAATTGGCGTCGCGGAACCCGAAGGCCGTCTTGGTTTCACCGCCACTGCGGCTGACCGACAGCATCGGGGTGAAGGTCCAGATATCGCGGGTGATGACTTCCAGGTCAACCACGTCGCCGCAGATCCGCCACGGCCGCACCGTGGCATCGTAAATGAAATCCAGGTTGCGCAGGATGCGTTCCGACTCATCCACCCGCGCCTGGCTGTACTCCTCGCCCTCCGCAACCAGCAAATGGTCATCTATCACCCAGTCCCGGGTCACGCTGTGAAAATCGTTGGCCCAGCGGTAGAGGGCCTTGTCCTCCTGCGGATCCTCGCGGTCAAAGACGGCAAAGCGCTGCTGGCGGATGCTGCCGATGCGGGCAGCGGAGGGGATGCTGCGGGCAAACTCCTCGTGGGCGTGTGACTCCTCGAAGCGGAAACTCGCGGATGGGTCCTGGGGAACCACCTCGCGACAGGTTCCGGGATCCTCTGCGGCCCCGCTGTCCGGGGCGGGCACCCATAAAGACAGCAGGCACAGCCAGAGGGGCCCGCGAGCAAACAACTTGGCATTCCGGATAGAGCTCATGTCGTCAAGATTGCCGCGTAGCCGGCAAAACCACAATGGCCGGAAATCTGTACTCGTTCACAATACGCGGCTAAACTTGGGCCCGCTCTGGCGGCGGAAGGCGCTCCCGGTGTCACCGCAAACCCAACAAGGAGTTCCGCTTGACCCCTCATTTGCAGAACCAGTTGCAGACCCTGGACGGGCCCGGTTACCGAGAACTGCTGCAGCGGATACAGCGCGGACTGGAAAAGGAGAGTTTGCGCATCACCCCGGAGGGACGGCTGGTACAGACCCCGCACCCGGCCGGGCTGGGCTCCGCGCTGACCCACCCCTCCATCACCACCGATTATTCCGAGGCGCTGCTGGAATTCATTACCCCGGTGGACACCAGCATTGAACACTGCCTGGAGACCCTGGCCGACGTCCACAGCTTCACCTACAGCAAACTCGGCGACGAGCTGCTGTGGGCCACCAGCATGCCCTGCATTGTCAATGGTGACGACAGCATTCCGGTGGCCGAGTACGGCAGCGCCAATGTGGCGCGGATGAAAAAAGTCTACCGCTACGGTCTCGGCCACCGCTACGGCCGCCTGATGCAGACCATTGCCGGTATCCACTACAATTTTTCGCTGCCTGACGAATACTGGCAGCGAGCCTGGGACGATGCCGGCCGGCCAGAGTCGCTGCAGGATTACGTGACCAACCGTTACCTGGGCCTGATCCGCAACTTCCATCGCCACTCCTGGTTGCTGATCTACCTGTTCGGCGCCTCGCCAGCGGTGTGCGCCAGCTTTCTCCGGGGCCGCGACAGCCATGGCCTGGAACCCTTCGACGACAAGGGCCGCACCCTGCATCGCCCCTACGGCACGGCCCTGCGGATGGGCGACTTGGGCTATAACAGCGAAGCCCAGAAGGGGCTCAAGGTCTGCTACAACTCCCTGGGTAACTACGTGCAGGCCCTGCGCGATGCCATCATGCACCCCCACCCACCCTATCAGGCCTTCCCCGCCGGCCAGGGCGGCGACTACCAGCAACTGAATGACAGCCTGCTGCAGATCGAGAACGAGTTCTACAGCACCATCCGCCCCAAGCGCGTCACCGGCCCGGGTGAAGCGCCGCTGGCTGCCCTGTGCCGCGCCGGGATCGAATATGTAGAAATCCGCTGCATCGATGTGAGCCCGTTTACGCCGCTGGGCATCGACGCCGGCCAGATCCGCTTTCTCGACACCTTCCTGCTGTACTGCCTGCTGGAGGACAGCCCCGCCTGTGACGATAGCGAACAGGCCATGCAGGCCGCCAACCTGGAAGCAGTGGTCAACCGCGGCCGCGAGCCCGGCCTGCAGCTGCAGACCCCCACCGGCAGCACGTCCATGACGGAACTCGCAGGCATGCTGCTGGCCGCCATGAGCGGTATCGCCAAGCTGCTGGACGACGTTCACGACAGCGGTCTTTACCGGGAGTCCCTGGCGGCGCAGCAGGCGCGGGTGGACGACGCCGAGCTGACCCCTTCGGCCCGGGTCCTGAAGGAGATGCGCGAACAGGACTTGCCTTTCTTTCGCCTGGCCATGAGCTACAGCGAACAGTGGGCCAGTCACTTCCACCAGCGCGCCCTGTCCGCGGATACAGTCCAGCGCCTGGAACAGGAGACCCGGCAGTCAATACTCGCACAGCGGGAGATCGAGGCCGCGGATGACATCGACTTCGAGCAGTACCTGGCGCGCTTTTTCGGCCAGTATCGGACACTGTTCTGACGACCGCCATCGGCGGGCCACCAGCGCCAGGCCGGATTGCGCTTGCGGGGCAGGCTGAAACCGCCTAACGTAACCTGCCCGGCATCACTACCGCTTCCGTCACGAGGAACCACTCGACCATGTTGCAAACCCTGACCCCTCGCCTGGTGTATTTGGGACTCGCGCTGCTGGCCCTGTTTGCCATGTTGTTTGCCTGGTACCTGGAGTACCAGGTGGGTCTCAATCCCTGCCCGCTGTGCATGACCCAGCGGGTCTTCGTGGTCGCCGGCGGCCTGGTCGCCCTGGCCGCCTTCCTGCACAACCCCGCCGGCTGGGGACGCAGGGTCTACGGCCTGCTGTGCGCCGCAAGCGCCATTGCCGGCGGCGCCGTTGCCGCCCGCCATGTCTGGCTGCAGCACTTGCCGCCGGACCAGGTGCCCGCCTGCGGCCCCAGCCTGGAGTACATGCTGGAAACCCTGCCATTCCGCGAGACCCTGAGCATGGTACTGATGGGCGATGGCAACTGTGCCGAAACCCACTGGACTCTGCTTGGCCTCAGCATCCCGGAACAAACCCTGATACTGTTTGTGGTCATTACCGTTGTGAGCCTCTGGCAGACACTGCGCAAGAGCTGAGCGATAGCAGCGCCCGCGCTTGCGATCGCGATGGGCCTGCGCCTATAGTGGTCGCTCGGAAATGGACCCGGGAGTCCGCACACAATGCCGCATCGCAGTAACAACCCCGCCGAACAATTCAACGCCGTTGAAGGCCTGTTGACCAGCTGGCTCAGGGAGCGCAGGGCCGTGCTGGCCCGCTACACCGCACTGGTCGTCGCCATTGACGATGCGCCCGCATCAGCGCAGCTAGCCCGGCGTCAGCGCGAGCTGTGTGAGCTGCTGGTGGACTATATCTCCGCGGGGCACTTCGAGGTATTTGCGGAGCTGCTGAACGAGGCCGAAGTCTTTGGCGACAACAGCGACGCCCTGGTCGCCGGCCTCATGCCCGACATCACTGATACCACGGACGTGATCCTGGCCTATGAGGAAAAGTATGGTCGCGGGGAGCACTATCCCGAGACCTTGCGGCGGGATCTGTCAGCGCTGGGGGAACTGCTGGAATCGCGGTTTGTGCTGGAGGACCGGCTGATCGCCGGCCTCCACAATCAACACCGGCGCCAGTTGCAGGCGCCGGCTCAGGCAGGCTGATCAGCCCTCGTCGGCAGAGTCTTCCGCCGCGGCCTCTTCCTCATCGTCGGCGATACTGATCAGCTCAACCTCAAATACCAGCGCCGCATTGGGGCCGATCAGGTTGCCGGCACCGCCGGGACCGTAGGCCAGGTCGGCGGGAATATACAGGTTCCACTTGGCGCCCGGGGACATCAGCTGCAGGGCCTCGGTCCAGCCGGCAATGACCTGGCCAACACCGAAGGTGACCGTCTCGCCACGCTTGTAGGATGAATCGAACTCGGTGCCATCCACCAGGGTGCCGCGGTAGTGCACTTCCACGGTGTCTTCAGGCCCGGGGCTGGCGCCCTCACCGGCTTCAATGACTTCATACTGCAGGCCGGATTCGGTGACCACCACGCCCTCGCGGGTCGCGTTCTCGGCCAGGAAGGCCTCCGCAGCGGCCTGATTGGCCTCGGCCGCCGCAGCTGCCAGCGCCTGCTGCTCCTCCATGGCGCGCTCCTGGTACGCCATCATTTCGGCCTGGATTTCCTCCTCGCTCATGCGCGGCTCGGCGCCTTCCAGGGCATCCTGCAAACCGGCGCTGAAGGCCGGCACATCCATCGGCACACCGTCGGCAGCCATGCGCTGGCCCAGGCCGTAGGCAATGCCGTAGCTCAGACGCTGGGTGGAATCCTCCAGCACCACTTCCGGGGCGGCGCTGTCGGCTTCGGGGGCAGATTGCTGGTTACAGGCTTGCAGGGTCACGGTAGCGACCAGGGCAAGCGGGATGGCGAATTTCTTCATAACGGGTTCCATTGGTATGTAAGTGAACATGCAGGACATCTTGCAGGTGCCAGATCATACTACCGGCGGCCGCCAGTGCGCCACCCCCGGCGCTCTAGGCCAGCAGCGAGAGCAGGCGCCGCAACAGGTCTCCCCGGGCGCCGCTGTCTCTCTCCTCGACAGATGTTTCCAGCAGCTCCGACAACGCCCGTTCCAGACTGTTCAACTGTGCCGGCTGCGGTTCCTGCAATCGGTGCCAGGCGAGCATTTGCGCCTGCTGCGACTGCTCTGCCGCCAGCTCCAGCATCTTGACCTGCTCGCGCAGGGCTGCGGCAGCTGGCAAATCCTGCCAGTCGCGGCGCAGGGCACGCAAGGGCTGGATCACCCGCCGCCGCCATTCCGCCACACTGGCCGCCAGCGCCTGCCATTGCTGCCGGTTCAGTTCGAGGCCCTGCTGCGCAAGCCAGGCCGCGTACAGCAGCAGGTTCACATCCGCCGCAAAGCGGTCCTGGGCTGCAATGCAGGCCGCGGCCACCCCGGGACGGGCGTAAAGCTCCAGCGAGAACTCCCACAGCGGATTGCTCATCATCTCTCCAGCTGGTTACCGATCAAGGCTGCGAGTAGAATGCGCGGCCTGATGATCATATTACGCGATATTGAACTGCGCCGGGGCAGCAAGCTGCTGCTGGAGGGCGCCAATGTGACCCTGCAACCGGGCCAGAAACTGGCGCTGATCGGAGCCAATGGCAGCGGCAAGTCGAGCCTGTTTGCCATGTTGCTGGGGCAGCTGCAGGCCGATGCCGGTGACATAGAGGGCATGAACAACCTGCGCCTGGCACACATGGCACAGGAGGTGGCAACCACCGATGAGACCGCCGGGCGCTACGTCATGCAGGGTGACGCGCGGCTGGCCCAGCTGACGGCGGACCTCGCCGCGGCGGAGCGGGACGGCGACTTCCAGCGCGCCGCCAGCCTGCACACGGCCATGGAAGATGCCGACGGCTACAGCGCCGAGCGCCGGGTGCAGCGCCTGCTGCAGGGCCTGGGCTTCGCCGAGGATGCCGCCGGGCGCCCGGTGAGCGACTTCTCCGGAGGCTGGCGCATCCGCCTGAACCTGGCACGGGCGCTGATGACGCCCTCGGACATGCTGCTGCTGGACGAACCGACCAACCACCTGGACCTGGACGCCACCCTGTGGCTGGAGCAGTGGCTGCTGAGTTACCCTGGCACCCTGCTGATGATCTCTCACGACCGCGACTTCATCGACGCCACCTGCGAGCGCATACTCAGCATTGAAGGCGGCCAGCTGCAGTCCTGGAAGGGCAACTATTCCGACTACGAACGCCTGCGCGCCGAAATGCTGGCCAACCAGCAGGCCAGTTTCGAGAAGCAGCAGCAGCGGATCGCGCATATCGAGGATTTCGTGCGCCGCTTCCGCTACAAGGCCACCAAGGCGCGCCAGGCCCAGAGCCGGATCAAGGAACTGGAGCGCATGCAACAGCTGGCCCCGGCGCACATCGATTCACCGTTTGATTTTGTCTTTCCCCCGGCGGGCAAGAGCAGCGACCCCCTGTTGCGGCTGGACGAGGCCAACCTGGGCTACGCGGACACGCCGATTCTGCGCAATGTCAGCCTGATGTTGCGCCCCGGGTCCCGTATCGGCCTGCTGGGCAAGAACGGCGCCGGCAAGTCCACCCTGCTGAAAAGCCTGATCGGCAAGCTGCCCCTGCTCGCGGGTACCCGCACACCGGGTGAGCACTGCCGCGTCGGCTATTTTGACCAGCAGCAGCTGGAGGCCCTGGACCTGCGCGCGAGCGCCGTCCTGCATATCCAGCGCCTGAGCCCCGAGGCCCGGGAGCAGGAGATCCTCAACTTTCTCGGGGGTTTCAACTTCCGCGGCGACTTTGCCACCAGGCCCATCGCGCCGTTTTCCGGCGGCGAGAAGGCCCGCCTGGCGCTGGCACTGGTGGTCTGGCAATGCCCCAACCTGCTGGTACTGGACGAACCGACCAACCACCTGGACCTGGATATGCGCAACGCTATGGAGATGGCCCTGCAGGGCTATGAAGGCGCCCTGATCCTGGTCAGCCACGACCGCCACCTGCTGCGCAATACCGCCGACGAGCTGCTGCTGGTGCACGACGGCCTGGTGGAGGAGTATGAAGACGACCTCAAGGCCTATGAAAAGTGGATCCTGGCCAGCTATCGCAGCAGTGACAAGCCCGCCGCCGGCGCGGCCCCTGCAGCAGACGTCAGCCGCAAGGAAAAGCGCCAGCAGGCCGCAGCCCAGCGCGCCCGGCTGCGGCCCCTGCAACAGGACATCAGCAAGACCGAGCAGGCCATGACCGCGGCCGAGCAGGCGCTGGCGAGGCTGCAGGAGCAGCTTGCAGACCCGGAACTGTACACCGATGGCAGCAAGGAAGAGCTGGGACGGCTGCTGAAAAAGGAGGGCGAGCTGAAAACGCAGGCAGAACAACTGGAAGAGCGCTGGCTGGAGTTGCAGCAGACACTGGAAGAGCTCAACGCGGAACTGGCGGCGGAGTAGGCCCTCGCTGCAGCTGCAACTTGGCGGCGCGCGGCAGACGCTTGATGGCCGCCTCCCGCTGCTGGGCCAGGCCGCGATCTGCCGCCGGCTCCCACCACAGCAGCGCTACCGGGCGCCGGCCCCGGGTATAACGCGGTCCACCGGCGCGCTCGCCATTGTGCTGCGCCAGCCGACGCTGCAGGTCCAGGGTCACTCCCGTGTACAGGCTGCCGTCGGCGCACTGCAACAGGTAGACCACCCACTGCGTGGCCCCCAGCGGGAATAAGGTCATAACGAAAAACTCCTGGACGCCGGTTGTACCCCAATCAGCCAATGGTATCATTGCGCCTTCACTGCAAGGGTACAGCCGCGGCCTTGAGCCCGGGGCTATCCCGCCAACTGGAGCATACAATGAGCGAAAACATCGTACACGTTAGCGATGCAAGTTTTGACGCCGATGTCCTCAACGCCGATATTCCGGTATTGGTCGATTTCTGGGCGGAATGGTGCGGTCCCTGCAAGATGATCGCTCCCGTGCTGGATGAAATCGCCAGCGAGTATGCCGGTAAATTGAAGGTCTGCAAGGTGGATGTAGACGCCAACCCGGACATTCCGCCAAAATTCGGCATCCGCGGCATCCCCACCCTGATCCTGTTCAAGGGCGGCAGCGCCGAGGCCACCAAGGTAGGCGCACTGTCCAAGAGCCAGCTGGTGGACTTCATCAAGGAAGTTCTCTGAGCAATCCTCAGATCCTGCGCGCACAATGTCCGGTAGTGGCCAGGGAAGGCCACCCGTAGAGAGGTTCCGGGAATCGGCAGCGGCGCCAAAAAGCGGTAGACGCCCCCTGCGCACCGTGCTACATTTCCCAACGTTGCACGGCCCCGTGCCGCAATAATAACTCTGCCACCCAAAGATTTAACGCTGCATTCACGTCGCCCTGGCCAGTACTCCCGGTCGCCACGTCCGTCTGCATTGCATTTCTTCCGCGAACAACAACTCAGCACTCTTCTATGAATCTAACTGACCTCAAGACCAAGTCCACGCAGGAACTGATTGATATTGCCAAGGAGATCGGCCTCGAAAACATGGCCCGGTCCCGCAAGCAGGACATCATCTTCGCCATTCTCAAGCGCCACGCCAAGAGCGGCGAGGATATCTACGGCGACGGTGTCCTGGAGATCCTGCAGGATGGCTTCGGTTTCCTGCGCTCGGCAGACAGCTCTTTTCTGGCCGGCCCCGACGACATCTACGTGTCACCCAGCCAGATTCGCCGCTTCAACCTGCGCACGGGCGATACCATCTCCGGCAAGATCCGCCCACCGAAGGACAGCGAGCGCTATTTCGCCCTGCTCAAGGTCGGCGACATCAACTTCAACCGGCCCGAGAACGCCAAGCACAAGATCCTGTTCGAAAACCTGACCCCGCTGTTCGCCGACAAGCGCCTGAAGCTGGAAAAGGGCAATGGCAGCACCGAGGATCTCATCGGCCGGGTCATCGACCTGGTGGCGCCGATCGGCAAGGGCCAGCGCGGCCTGCTGGTGGCGCCGCCCAAGGCCGGCAAGACCGTGATCATGCAGAGCATTGCCCAGGCGATTCTCACCAACAACCCCGAATGCTACATCATCGTGCTGCTCATCGATGAGCGCCCGGAAGAAGTGACCGACATGCAGCGCACCGTCGGCATCCGCGGCGCGGAAGTGGTCGCCTCCACCTTCGACGAACCCCCTTCACGCCACGTGCAGGTCGCCGACATGGTGATCGAGAAAGCCAAGCGCCTGGTCGAGCACAAGCGCGACGTGGTGATCCTGCTGGACTCCATCACCCGCCTCGCACGCGCCTACAACACGGTGGTGCCGAGCTCCGGCAAGGTCCTGACCGGCGGCGTCGACGCCCACGCCCTGGAGCGCCCCAAGCGCTTCTTTGGCGCCGCGCGCAACATCGAAGAAGGCGGCAGCCTGTCCATCATCGCCACTGCCCTGGTGGACACCGGTTCGAAGATGGACGAGGTGATCTACGAGGAGTTCAAGGGCACCGGCAACATGGAGCTGCACCTGGACCGCAAGATTGCGGAAAAGCGCGTCTACCCGGCCATCAATATCCGCCGCTCCGGCACCCGGCGCGAGGAACTGCTGACGGCCGAGGACGAACTGCAGCGCATGTGGATCCTGCGCAAGCTGCTACACAGCATGGAAGATGGCCCCGCCATCGAATTCCTGCTGGACAAGCTCAGGGACACCAAGACCAACGAGGAATTCTTCCTGTCCATGAAGCGCAAATAGAAACTGCCCTGCCGCAGCGGCTGCCGGCATCGCCGGTGCCCGCGGCGCGTTATACTGTCCACGCACCCGGAAGCAAGGACAGCCCGTGAACTACAGAGATCTCCGCGAATTCATTGCCGCCCTGGAACAGCGCGGCGAGCTGGTGCGTATCCGCCAGGAAATTGATCCCAACCTGGAAATGACCGAGATCGCCGACCGCACCCTGCGCGCCGGCGGCCCGGCCCTGCTGTTCGAGAATCCGAAAGGCAGCCGGATTCCGGTGCTGGCCAACCTGTTCGGCACCCAGACCCGGGTGGCGCTGGGCATGGGGGCGGAAAACGTGAGCGCCCTGCGCGAGATCGGCGAGGTTCTCGCCTATCTGCGCCAGCCCGATCCACCGAAGGGCCTGCGCGATGCCTGGGACAAGGCGCCGCTGCTGAAGCAGGTGCTGAACATGGGGCCGAAGCTGGTGCGCAATGCGCCCTGCCAGTACCACGCCCAGACCGGCGACGAGGTCGACCTGTACCAGCTGCCGATCCAGACCTGCTGGCCCGGCGACGCCGGACCGCTGGTGACCTGGCCGCTGGTGATCACCCGCGGCCCCAACAAGAGCCGGCAGAACCTCGGCATTTACCGCATGCAACTGATCGGCCGCAACAAGCTGATCCTGCGCTGGCTGTCGCATCGGGGCGGCGCCCTAGACTACCGCGACTGGCAGTTGCAGAACCCGGGCCAGCGCTATCCGGTGGCCATCGCCCTGGGGGCGGATCCCGCCACCACCCTGGGCGCGGTCACCCCGGTGCCGGACAGCCTGTCGGAATACGCTTTCGCGGGCCTGCTGCGGGGCAGCAAGACCGAGTTGACCGAGTGCCATACCGAGGGCTGCCGCGAGCACGGCCTGCAGGTGCCGGCCACCGCCGAATTCATCCTCGAAGGCTACCTGGAGCCCGGCGAAATGGCGGACGAGGGTCCCTTCGGCGACCACACCGGCTACTACAACGAGGTCGAGCGCTTCCCGGTCTTCACGGTGGAAGCCATCACCCACCGGGAAGACCCGATCTACCACAGCACCTATACCGGTCGGCCGCCGGATGAGCCGGCCATCCTCGGCCTGGCCCTGAACGAAGTGTTCGTGCCCATCCTGCAGAAGCAGTTCCCGGAAATCGTCGACTTCTACCTGCCGCCGGAGGGCTGCTCCTATCGCCTCGCCATCGTCACCATGCGCAAGGAGTACCCGGGCCATGCCAAGCGCGTCATGCTCGGCGTCTGGTCCTTCCTGCGCCAGTTCATGTACACCAAGTTCGTCATTGTGACCGACGCCGACGTCAACGCCCGCGACTGGCAGGATGTGATCTGGGCCATGACCACCCGCATGGACCCGCAGCGGGACAGCGTGTTCATCGACAATACACCCATTGATTACCTGGACTTCGCCTCACCGGTGGCCGGGCTGGGGTCCAAGGTGGGCTTCGACGCCACCAACAAGTGGCCGGGGGAAACCAGCCGCGAGTGGGGCACGCCGATCGCCATGAGCGACAGTGTAAAGGCCCGTGTCGACGCGCTGTGGGACGAGCTGGGGATTACTCTCTGAGCAGCGTTCAGCCCTGTTGGGCGGAGCGCTCGGGCAATGGCAGTTGCGGCAGGCTTTTTTCCCGCAGCAGCAGCCCCTCGCGAAAGCGGGCGGCGCTGGCTTTCTCCTCACCCAGCGCGGCCAGCAGTCGACCCAGCTCGGCACACACCTCCGGGCTGCGGCGCTGCTTGTAGCTGGCCTCGAAAAAATCCCGGGCCTTGCCCCAGAGCTGATGCCGGCATGCCAGGCGACCGAGACACAGCAGCAGCTGGGGATCCCGCGGGTGCGCGGCCAACCAGGACTCCGCCTGCGCCAGCTGGCGCCCCGGGTTGTCCAGTTCGACGTAGCCGTAGAGCCGGGCCAGGTCACTGTCCCACTCCTGCTTGAGGGCACGCTGGATAGTTTTGTCGGCGCCGGCGTGGTCGCCTTCGCGGATCAACAGACCCACATACAGCCGCAGCATGGCCTTGTCCTGGTGCAGGTTGTTGGGCATGGCCTGCCAGCGCTGGTGCAGGTGCGATGGCCCACCGCTGGCGGCGGCATCCGCTGCCACACTCGCCTGCAGCAGCTGGGTGTAGACCTGGCGCTCCAGTTGCAGCAGCTCATCCTCCGGCAACACGCTGTGCTTGCGCAGTTCCGGCAGCAGTTTCAGCAGTGCCTCCCAATCCTCGAGACCAAGGTAGGCCGAGCTCAGCAGTTGCAATACATGCGGGTGCTTGCCGGCATTGCGCCGGGCGCGCTCCAGCGTGGCGACGGCCTGTTCGTACTGCTTGCCGCGCAACTTGAGTTCCGCCTGGGTCAGTTCCACGGCGATTCCGGCTTCGGAATCCGACTGTTCGGCGGCACTGAGGTACTCCCGCATGCGATCGTGCTCACCCAGCTGGAAACTGGCGCGGGCCGCAATCAGGTAGTTCAGCAGCGGCACCTCGCTGTGGTCCGCCCCGCGCAGCAGCTGGCGCCGCGCCGGCTCCCAGTTGCCCTCAATAAAGCTGATCAGGCCGCGATGCGTGAGCCGCGCAGCCCGCTGCGTCTTGCGCTGCCCCAGCCAGCCGGCCAGGGATTTCTGGCTGCTGAACAATTTGCGCACCAGGGCCAGGCTGACGTACAGGACCAGCGTGAGCAGTACCAGCAGCACGATGCCAACCCAGAGGCTGGTTTCTATCGTGTAGTGGCCGTAGGCGATCAACACATAGCCCGGATGGTTCTCGATCAGGGCGACAATGCCCACGCCCAGCAGCAGCGCGAGCAGGGCCAGCAACAGAAGTTTGCGCATACCTACTCGCCCCCGCCCCGTTGCAGGCGCTGCTCCATCACCGCATCCAGCTGCAGCAGCGAGCGGGAAATATCCGGAAACTCTACTGCAATCGGCTGCGCCGCCAGCTCGTCCAGCTCCCGGGCGGCCGCTGCCGTAGCTGCGTCATCGGCGAGGTAGTACTCCGTGAGCCAGCGCCGGGCCCGCTGCAGACTTGCCTGGTACAAGGGCTGGTTGCCGGACAACAGGGCAACCTGGGCCTGCTGCAGCAACATCACCAGATTCTGCCGCAACAGGGCCTCCCACTGAGGGTCCACCAGCGCCTCGAAAGGCATTTCCCGACGCCGCACCGTGACATACCGGGACAGGGTCTGCAGGGCCTGCTCGTAGCCCTGCCGCAGACGCTGTTGCCAGTCGTCGGGCTCCTGGGCAACGGGGGCGGCTTCACGCTCGGGCAGCTCGAAAATCACCAGCCCGGCGACCTGATCCACCAGCGCCGACAGGCGCAGATAGAGCCCCTCGGTATCAATCTCCGGCAGGGCGCGCAGGGCGGCAATATCGGCTGCCACGGCGCGACGCACCGGGTGCAGGGCAACATCCTCCAGCTGACGCAGGATAGTGTCTGCGCTCTGCAGCAGGCCGCGCGCGGAAACCGCGTCACCCGCCATCAACAGGCGCTGGTTGGCCAGGCGCAGCAGGTATTCGACTTCCGCCAGCAACCAGCCGTCCTGGTCGCCACCGCTGAGATCCGCCAGCTCGCTGCGCTGCTCGCGCAACTGAGCCTCCAGGGTTTGCAGGCGCCCGACCTGCTCCTGCAGAGCCTCCCGCTGTTGCCGCACGGTTTGCCGCTGCTCCTGCAGCTGCGGCTGCAGAGCGCCAAACTGCCGCTCCAGCGCCTCCACCTCGGCGCGCACCCCACTGACCTCAGCGCCGCTGGCCGCGTCCGCTGGAGCAGGGGCCGACCGATCGTCCGCTTCCAGCGCCGCCAGCCGCTGCAACAGTTGCGCCTCGCGCTCCTGCGCCTGCCACAGCAACCAGCCTGCGCCGCCGCCCAGACCCAGCACCAGCAACAGCGCCAGCCAGGCAATCCCGGTGCCGCCACCCGACCCCCCGGAAGCGTCCTGCCGCTCCGCGCCAACAGTGGTCGCGGGCTCGCTATCGGCCAGGGCCACGGACTCCTCCTGCCGTGCCGGCAACAGCGGATCTTTATCGTCACTCACTCACTTGTCTCCCGTGTCCGCGACCCATGCATCCAGGGCACGCAACATGGCCTTGTCAGACGCATTGCCCGCCACCAGGCAATGCCTGAAGCCCGCGGCCGCCGCGGCCGCCGCAACCCGCCCGGAGGGCAACAGCAGGCATATGTCCTGTAACTTAGAGCTTTCTTCCGGGCTAAGCAACGCCAACATGTTGGCCAGACCTTCGCCGCTGCTGATCATCACAAGCCCGATGTCCCAGCGCGCCACCGCGGCGGCAAATTCTCCGGACGCCAGGGCAGGTGCCACCCGCCGGTAGCAGGCCAGGGTATCAACCCGCGCACCGCGGGCCACCAGCGCACGCGCCAGTGCCTCGCGTCCGCCCTCACCCTTGACCAGCAACACCCGCTCGCCGCTGCAGTGCTGCAAGCCTGGCAGGGCCAGCAGGCCTTCACTGGTCATGTCGGAGCCCGGGGTCTGCGCCGTCACGCCAAAGGCTGCCAGCGCCCGCGCCGTGCCGTCGCCGACGGCGTACCAGTTCAGCCCCAGCGGCAGCTGCGGCCAGTAATTCTCGATCACCGCCATGCCAAAGCGTACCGCGTTGGCACTGATGAAGATGATGTGGTGGAATTCGTCCAGGGCCAGCACCCGGGTGCGCTCTGCGGCGGGCAACTCGGCGAGCGGTTCCAGTGCCAGCAGCGGCAGTTGGTGGGCGCGAAATCCACGCGCATTGATCCCCTCGCAGAGGGCGTCCCCCTGCCCTGCCGGGCGCGTAACGAGTACGCCCCTAGCGGCCATACACCTCCGCCAGAACGGCGCCGGCGCCCTGGGCCAGCAGGTCCTCGGCGACCGCAACACCAAGCGCCTCGGCCTCTGCAACTGGCGCCCGGCCCTCGGCGCGCAGCATCAGGCTGCCGTCGGGCTTGCCCACCAGACCGCGCAACCACAGCTCGCTGCCTTCCGCCTCCAGCTCGGCATAGCAGGCGATCGGAACCTCGCAGCCACCCTGCAAGCGCCGGTTGAGGGCTCGCTCGGCAGTTACCCGCAGGGAAGTAGGTTCATGATGCAGCGCCTGCAGCAGATCCAGCAGCTCAGTGTCGTCACTGCGCAGTTCAATGCCCACCGCACCCTGGCCTCCGGCCGGAAGGGACTCGGCAACGGCCATGCGCTGGCGGATGCGATCCTCCATTTCCAGGCGCAGCAAACCCGCGGTCGCAAGCACAATCGCATCGTACTCGCCGTTATCGAGCTTGCGCAGCCGGGTATTGACGTTGCCGCGGAGAAAACGGATTTCCAGGTCCGGGCGGGCCGCCCGCAGCTGGCACTCGCGCCGCAGGCTGGAGGTGCCAACCACGCTGCCAACAGGCAGTGCAGCAACGCTGTCGAAATGGTTGCTGACAAAAGCGTCCCGGGGATCCTCGCGCGCGCAGATCACCCCGAGGCAGAGACCCCCGGGAAAGGTCATGGGCACATCCTTCATCGAGTGCACCGCGATATCCGCGCTGCCGTCGAGCAGGGCCGTTTCCAGCTCCTTGACGAACAGGCCCTTGCCGCCCACCTTCGACAGCGGCACATCCAGCAGCTGGTCGCCACGGGAGGTCATGCCCAGCAGCTCTACCTGCAGGCCGGGGTGCGCCCCCTGCAGGGCGTCGCGAACAAATTCCGCCTGCCACAGGGCAAGCGGGCTCTCTCGGGTAGCGATGGTAATGGTGCGCGGCATCGGCAGCGGTTCCTTGTGTCGAACCGGGATCATAACAGCCGCGACTTGACCTCCGCCAGATGACGGCGGCTGACCTGGGGCCGGGTGTCGACGCCGTCCAGCTCCACCCACCAGCTGCCATCGGCTTCCCGGCGCAGGCGCTGAACATGAGCGACCGCCACCAGGGCGTTGCGGTGGACGCGCATGAAATTCGCCGCCAGTTCCCGCTCCAGATCCTTGAGCGCATCCTGCAGCAACAGCTGGCGGCCGGGGGCGATGGCGGTCACATACTTCTGTTCGGCGAGGAAACAGCGCACCTCGGCGATGGCCAGGGTCTCTACACCCCGATGGCCGTGGCTGCTGACCTGGCTGCGCCCCGGCGCATCGTGGCCCGCCAGGGCTGCCAGCTGCACCCGGTTCACCCGCCCGGCAAGGGCGAGTGCCCGGGCCAGCTCCACCTCCCGCACCGGTTTCAGCAAATAGGCGACGGCCTGGTGCTGCAGGGCTTCCAGGGCGTACTCGTCATAAGCAGTGCAGAAAATCACTGCCGGTGGCTGTGGCAGCCGGTCCAGCTCCGCCGCAACCGCGATCCCGTCCATCCCCGGCATGCGGATGTCCAGTAGCAGCAATGAGGGTTGTTCCCGCGCCAGCACCGCCAGCGCCTCGTCGCCAGAGGCCGCTTCCAGCACCACTGCATCCGGGCGCAGCTTGCCCAGCAATCGCCGCAGACGCTCCCGGGCCAGCACCTCGTCGTCCACCAGCATGATCTTCACGCCGGCGGTTCCAGTGGATAGCGCAGCTCAACCCGAAAGCGGCCGCTGACCGGCACCCGCTGCAGACTGGCCCGATCCCCAAAGAGGACCTGCAGGCGCTGCTCGATATTGCTGAGCGCCATCTGTTCACCGCGACTGACCCCCGGGTGCTCCGGCACGGGATTTTCCACTACCGCCAGCAGTTCGTGGCCCTGCCGCGCCAGACGCACGCTGACGGTGCCACCCGCAGGCAACAGCGACACGCCGTGATAGACCGCATTTTCCACCAGCGGCTGCAACACCAGGCCGGGCATCGGCAGCGCCGACAGACCCTCCTCAATACCCCACTCCAGTTGCAGGCGCTCACCCAGGCGCAACTGCTCGATGCCGAGATAGAGTTCGCACAGGCGCAACTCGGCGGCCACCGTGGCGCCCCGCCCGGACTGGCGCAGGCTGGCCCGAAACAGCTCGGCCAGATCCTCCACCGCCTCCTCGGCGCGCTCCGGATGGGAGGCAATAAGGCTGGCAATGCTGTTCAGGGTGTTGAACAGGAAGTGCGGGCGAATACTTGCCTGCATGGCATCCAGCCGCGCCTGCAGCTCGGAACGCTCGCGCAGGGTCAGCTGCTGCTGCAGATAGAAATAGCGCAGGGCAATACCCGCCACCAGTGCCGCCACCAGCAGATTGCGCAGCAACCACCAGCGCTGCTCCACCGCCCCCAGCCACTGGGGGTAGAAGCTGACGACCAGCTGGCTGGACAGAGCCGTGACCAACAGCACCAGCACAATGCTGCCCGCAGCGGCGACGGCCAGGCTGCGGCGGGCGAACCAGGCGCGCAGGACGCACAGCAGGGCCGCGCTGGACAACACCAGCCACTGCACCAGCAGCGAGCCGGTGGCAAATACCGTCCAGTTGAAGACCGGCAACGGGCTAATCGCCAGGGTGTGAATCAGCACCACCAGTTCCGACAGCAGTACCAGAAAGAGGACCGAGCGCGGGGCACAGAGATCGGGGATGAAAAACTCGCCGGAAGCTCGCGCACCCACGGCCACTGCCTGCTGCTCCACCGCGTCCTGCATCTGCACGATCCCCCTGCTCCACCAATGATATACTTGCACCCTTGCGCGGCGGGAACAAGCGCCGGCCACACCGCAATCGCCCACCTCCGGGCCCCAGGGACAACAGACAGGACAGCATGAGCAAGCAAACGGATACCAGCAAACTGTGGGGCGGACGCTTCACCGAAGCCACTGACCAGTTCGTACAGCGTTTCACCGCCTCGGTCCAATTCGACCAGCGCATGGCGGACGAAGACATTCGCGGCTCCCTGGCCCACGCCGACATGCTCTGTGCCGTTGGCGTACTCAGCGAGAAGGAGCGGCAGCAGATCCACCAGGGCCTGGCGCAGATTCGCGAGGAAATCGCGGGCGGTCTGTTCCAGTGGTCGGTAGAGCTGGAAGATGTGCACATGAACATCGAGTCGCGGCTGACCCAACTCATCGGCAACACCGGCAAGAAGCTGCACACCGGGCGCTCGCGCAACGACCAGGTCGCCACCGATATCCGCCTGCACCTGCGCAGCGCTATCGACCTGATCGGCACCGAACTGACCCGCCTGCAGCGCGGCACCATTGCGCTCGCCGCCGACAACTGCGACACCATCATGCCCGGCTTTACCCATTTGCAGACTGCGCAGCCGGTGGTATTCGGCCACCACCTGCTGGCCTGGAACGAGATGTTCGAGCGCGACCATGGCCGCCTGCTGGATTGCCGTGCCCGGCTCAACCAGTCGCCGCTGGGAGCCGCGGCGCTGGCCGGCACCACCTACCCCATCGACCGGGAGCTGACCGCGAAAGCGCTGGACTTCGACCGTCCCACCGAGAATTCCCTGGATTCCGTATCCGATCGCGACTTTGCGATTGAATTCTGCGCCTTTGCCGCGCTGCTGATGACCCACCTGTCGCGGATCTCCGAGGAACTGGTGCTGTGGACGTCTGCCCAGTTCAACTTCATCGAACTGCCGGACCGCTTCTGCACCGGCTCGTCGATCATGCCGCAGAAAAAGAATCCCGATGTGCCGGAACTGGTGCGCGGCAAGGTGGGCCGGGTCAACGGCCACCTGGTGTCCCTGCTGACCCTGATGAAGAGCCAGCCGCTGGCCTACAACAAGGACAACCAGGAGGACAAGGAGCCCCTGTTCGATACCATAGACACCGTGCTCGGCAGCCTGCGGGCCTTTGCCGACATGGTGCCTGCCATCCGCCCGAAGGTGGAACCGATGCGGGAGGCGGCGCGGCGGGGCTTCTCCACCGCCACTGACCTGGCCGACTACCTGGTGCGCAAAGGCCTGCCTTTCCGCGATGCCCACGAGGTCGTCGGCAAGGCCGTGGCCCAGGGCGTTGCCACCGGCACCGACCTCGCCGACATGAGCCTGGAGACCCTGCAGTCGTTCAGCGCCGAGATCGGCGCCGATGTGTTCGAGGTACTGACGCTGGAAGGTTCGGTGGCCGCCCGCAATCACCTGGGGGGCACCGCACCGCAACAGGTGACGGCCGCGGCCGCGCGCGCGCTGGCCAGGGTAGATGCCCGCGGCTAGCGCGGCCGGTAGCGCAAGCTGGCCTGGAAGGTGACGTCCGGCGCGGTCTCCACCCGGATGTCCTCGGCAAAACCCAGGTCCAGGGCCCAGTCGGCGCTGAAGCGCCAGCGCGCGCCTGCGGTCAGCAGCAGGGCACTGCCGCCCAGCGCGGTCAGGCTGCTGTCCAGCGCTGCGCTGTGGCTGTCGACCTGTAGCAGCAGGGACAGGGAGTCCAGCCAGGCCCAGCCCACCCCGACCCCGGCAAACCACAGATCGCGCTCCTGCGCGGGCCCCAGCAGGTCGGAGCGCCCCGCGCGCAGGTAGCCCGCCTGCCCCTGCCAGCTGAAGCGGCTGCCGGGTGCGGCACGGCCGGCGCGCAGTACCACGAAGGTGTCTTCCGCGCCGCTGCCGAGGAAGTCCCGCTCCCTGCCGCTGGCAAACTTGTAGCCGGCACCGGCACTGAGCTGCCAGCTGTCGTCGCGGTACAGGGCGCGGTGCAGTGCCAGGGTGATATCGCCGACGCCCCCGGAGGAATCCCGCAGGGCAAAGCCCCCCGAAGCCGACGCGTAGCGGTAATCCAGCCGATCCCGGGCTACCTCCTTGCGGCCGCCGTCCGGCATCCCCCAGAAGTCGTGCCAGCCGTCAATCAGGCTGTCCAGGGAGCCGCCATCGTGGCTCAGCACGGGCACTTCCAGTTGCAGTTCCCAGTGCTCGGCCAGTCCGTAGCGCAGGTCAAATGCCATCCGCCAGGTCTCGCCATCCAGGTTCAGCGTCTCGCGGCTGTTGCTGTCCACCGCGAAATGGCTGGCAATGCCGGCGTGGGCGGCAAACTGCCAGCGGCCCGGGTCGGCGAGTTCCGCCGCTCGCGACGACGGCAATCCGAACAGGCCAGCGACCGGGCTCAGGTTTTTCGCGTACAACGGCTCAGTGGCAGCGGCAGCCACCGGCAGGGCCAGCAGGCATCCCACTATCCCGACGACCGGGCCTCGGTACTGGTACATCCGTTCTCCCCCTCGACCGTTCAAAGCCCGGATAGTACACCGTGCAGATGACAGATTCTGCCGGTGATTCAGGTATACTGCGCCCTTTTCCAGGCCGGATTCAGCTCCCATGCGTACCCTGTTGCCCACCACTGCTCTCACCCTGGCGCTGCTGGCCCTGGCGGGCTGTGGCCAGACCGGGCCCCTGCAGCTGCCGCCCCGGGAGGCGCCGGCACCAGCGGCCGAGCCGCAGCCGCCAGCAGACGACACAGAAGCCGGGCCCGCGGCGGCACCGGCCAGCAACGGATAATCCCGACCATGAGCAGTTTCCACTACAGCGATGGCGTTCTCTACGCCGAGCAGGTCAGCGTCGACGATATCGCGGCGCAGTTCGGCACCCCCTGCTATGTCTATTCCCGGGCCGCCCTGGAGGCGGCTTTTCGCGCCTACCGGGAGGCACTGGCGGACTGGCCCCACCTGATCTGCTACGCGGTCAAGGCCAACTCCAATATCGCGGTACTGGACGTGCTGGCGCGCCTCGGCGCCGGCTTCGACATCGTCTCCGCAGGTGAACTGGAGCGGGTCATGGCCGCGGGGGGGGACCCGGCCAGAACCGTATTTTCCGGCGTCGCCAAGACCCCGGCGGAAATGGCGCGGGCGCTGGAGCTGGGCATCCACTGCTTCAACGTCGAATCCGCGGCGGAACTGGATGTGCTCAACCGCGTCGCCGGCAGCATGGACCGGCTGGCCCCGGTGTCCATCCGCGTGAATCCGGATGTCGACGCCCGCACCCACCCCTACATCTCCACCGGACTGCGGGAAAACAAGTTCGGCCTGGGCGTGGCCGACGCCCTGCCCCTGTATCGGCGTGCCGCGGCCCTGCCCCACATTGACGTACAGGGGCTCGACTGCCATATCGGCTCCCAGCTCACCGAGCTGAGCCCGTTTATCGACGCCCTGCGACGCCTGCTGGTGCTGGTGGACGAACTGGCCGCCGAGGGCATCGCGATCCGCCACCTGGATCTCGGTGGCGGCCTGGGCGTGCGCTACCGGGACGAAGAACCACCGGCAATCGGTGACTATATCGCTGCCATTCGCGCCGAGCTGGGCGCACGACAACTGCCGCTGGTATTTGAACCGGGGCGCTCCATCTGCGCCAATGCCGGCCTGTTGCTGACCCGGGTGGAATACCTGAAGCAGACCCCGGAGCACAACTTTGCGCTGGTGGATGCGGGCATGAACGACATGATCCGCCCCGCCCTGTACCAGGCCTGGCTGGACATCCAGACCAGTCACCCGGCCACCGAGGGCATTGCCGCACAGTGGGACGTTGTCGGCCCGGTGTGCGAAACCGGCGACTTCCTCGGCAAGCAGCGGCAGCTGACCCTGCAGCAGGGTTCCCTGCTGGCGATGTTCGGTGCCGGCGCCTACGGTTTCAGCATGAGCTCGAATTACAACAGCCGGCCCCGCGCCGCCGAGGTCATGGTGGACGGCACTGCTGTACACGAGGTCAGGGCACGGGAAACCGTGGCCGACCTGCTGCGGCTGGAAAGCCGGTTGCCGGCCTGAACCGGTAGTGCCAGGATGCTGCTGAAGTTCACCAAGATGCACGGCGCGGGCAATGACTTTGTGGTCATAGACCTGATCAGCCAGCGCTACCGGCCGCGGGAACAGGACATGCGCCTGCTTGCAGACCGCCATTTCGGTGTCGGCTGCGACCAGATATTGCTGGTTGAAGCTCCGGACAGCCCGAATGTGGATTTCCGCTACCGCATTTTCAACGCCGACGGCAGCGAGGTGGAAAACTGCGGCAACGGCGCCCGCTGCTTTGCCCGCTTCGTGCGCGACAAGCAGCTTACCGGCAAGCGCGTCATCCGGGTGCAGACAGCCGGCGGCGTTCTGGAATTGCGGGTGCGGGACAAGCACCGGGTAGAAGTGGACATGGGCATGCCGGTGTTTGCTCCCGCCGCAATCCCTTTCGCCACTGCGGCGCAGGCGGACCACTACGCGCTCGAAGTCGACGGCCAGCAGCTGGAGATAGGCGCCCTGTCCATGGGCAACCCGCACGCAGTGCTGCGGGTGGATGACGTGGACACGGCACCGGTCGCCACCCTGGGACCCATCATCGAGCGCCATCCGGATTTTCTGCAACGGGTCAACGTCGGCTTCATGCAGGTCGTTTCGGCGCAGGACGTCCGCCTGCGGGTGTATGAGCGCGGCGCCGGTGAGACACTTGCCTGTGGCACCGGCGCCTGCGCCGCGGCGGTATACGGGATCTTGCGCGGCTGGCTGCAGGATACCGTGACAGTGCAGCTGCCTGGCGGTAAGCTTGAAATCGCCTGGGCCGGGATGGGTCATTCCGTCACCATGACCGGGCCCACAGCCGTGGTGTTTGAAGGCACTATAAGAATTTGATGCCGCTGTGCGGCGACTGGAACCGGAGAGAAGAGAGACCATGCCAGCCAGAAAGGAACCGGCAGTCACCGTGGCGAGCCCCGAGCTTGACGATGAAGCGGTGCGGGAGTACCTGAAGAGTCACAGCGATTTCCTCCAGCGCCATCCGGACATGCTCAGTTTCCTGCATGTGTCCCATGCGTCCGGCAGTGCGGTGTCGCTGGTCGAAAAACAGGTCAGCGTATTGCGGGAGCGCAATATCGAGATGCGCCAGCGCCTCAATGCCCTCACTGCCAACGCCCGCCACAACGACAGGCTCTATGAGCAGACCCGGCGTCTGGTGCTGGGCCTGCTGGACGCACAGTCCCTGGCCGCCCTCTGTGCCGCATTCACCAGGGCCATGCACGACGACTTCGAAGTGGAGCACGCCAGCATCATCCTGTTCGGTGATCGGCACCGGGCGCCGGAGGGCGTCCGGATCGAGAGCGCCGAGCGCGCACGGATCGAAATCGGCGCCCTGTTGCGCGGGCGCAAGGCACTCTGCGGGCCGCTGCGCAAGGAGGAACTGAATTACCTGTTCCCCGATGGCGGTGCAGTCGGCTCCGCAGCGGTCATGCCCCTGGTCAGCGGCGAGGAGCTCGGCGTGATTGCGGTGGGCAGCTCCGACGCCCATCGCTACAGCAGCAGCATGGGCACCCTGTTCCTGCAGCATATCGCCGAGGTGCTGGTACGCCTGCTGCCACGCTTCGACCTCGACCCGGGCGACTGACCCCGCAATGGCAATGCCACTGCCCGAAGCCAGTGCAGCCTTCATCAATTACCTGAGGGATGTGCGGCAACTGTCCGCACACACCATCAGCAACTATCAGCGTGACCTCCACTCCCTGGTGGACTACTGTCGCGCGCGCCAGCGCGATGATGCCGGCGCCATCCACGAAGCCGATATCCGCGGCTGGGTGAGCCAGCTGCATCGCCACGGCCTCGCCGGCAGCAGCATCCAGCGGGCACTGTCGGCGGCGCGCTCCTTTTTCAACTATCTGGGTCGCGAACAGGGCCACAGTCGCAACCCTGCTGCCGCGGTACAGGCACCGCGGCAACCCCGGCGCCTGCCGAAGACCCTGGATGCCGACCAGGTCAACAAGTACCTGCAATTTGCTGCCGACGACCCGATGGCCCTGCGCGACAGTGCCATGGCCGAACTGTTCTATTCCTCCGGCCTGCGGCTGGCGGAACTGGTGGCGATCAACCTGGACGATATCGACCACCCGGCACAACTGGTCACCGTGACCGGCAAGGGCCGCAAGACCCGCACCATACCGGTGGGCTCCGTGGCCCTGGCGGCAATCGACCGCTGGCTGGCAGTGCGCCCCCCCAGTACCGACCCCGCCCTGTTTACCAGCAATCGCGGCCGGCGCATCAGCGTGCGCAATGTCCAGGCCAGGCTGAAGCTGCAGGGCCGTCGCGCGGGCATGTACCAGGATGTGCATCCACACATGCTGCGTCACTCCTTCGCCAGCCACATGCTGGAATCCAGTGGCGACCTGCGCGCCGTGCAGGAACTGCTGGGCCACGCCAATATCGCCACTACCCAGATCTACACCCATCTGGACTTCCAGCACCTCGCCAAGGTCTACGATGCCGCCCATCCCCGGGCCAGGCGCCGCAAGACCAGGCCGGACTGAAGCCGTGAAGATCGCTGTCATTACCTTTGATCTGGACAACACACTCTGGGACGTTGAGCCCGCCCTGCTGCGCGCGGAGCAGGCCCAGCGCGACTGGCTGCTCCGGTATCGTCCCGGCAGTATCGAGCACCTGGATCACGATAGCCTGTGGGAGTTCAAGAAGGCCGTGTGGAAGCGGCATCCGGAGCTGGCCCACCACGTCAGCCAGATGCGTATCCGCATGCTTTGCGAGCTGCAGCTCGCGGCGGGCTACAGCGAAGCAGACAGTGAACGTGGCGCCCGCGAAGCCTTTGCCGCATTTCTGCAGGAACGCCACAAGGTTGAGCTGTACGAGGAAGCGCTGGCGGTGCTGCGACAACTCGCCGGCAACTACCGGCTGGGAGCGCTCACCAACGGCAACGCCGATATCTACAAGACCGATGCCGCCGAGTACTTCGATTTCGCGTTCCTGGCTGAAGAGATCGGGGCGAGCAAGCCCGCTCCGGACATGTTTCGGGCGGCGCTGGCAAGAACCGGGGTGGAGCCCGGGCAGATCGTGCACGTCGGCGACAACCCCGAGCACGACATACTCGGCGCCAGCCAGGTTGGCCTGCGCACAGTCTGGGTCAACCTGCAGGGAGCAGCCTGGAGCCGCACTGACATCCTGCCTGATGCGGAAGTTTTGCAACTCGCCGAGTTGCCGGCGGTCATCCACGGCATGGATGGATATCGAAGTGATGAACCGACAAAAAAAAACGGAAGCACCGTAGTGCCTCCGTAAAGGGGGACGGCTAAAGCTGTTGTCTAGTTGTGCGCGTACTCCGGCAGGGCCGCCAGCGCTGTTTCATCCATGTCGATAGAGAGCGTAATCTCGTCGCCTTCAACGACACGATCCATCTGCTTCCAGGCTATGGCGAGATCACGCTTGCCACCACCTTCCCTGGCATTGCCGGTCACCAGGATGGCGACCACGCTACCGTCCTGGTCGATGACCAGGTTGGACACTGTGCCAACCTCGCTATCGGTGCGACGGTTCTGCACCTTCTGGCCGATGAGGTCAACAGTGTAAAAGCCGGCCAGGGGCTTGCCGGCATGCTGTTTCTCGTCACCGCCGGTAACTGGATCGGTAACCAGGGAGCCACGATCGGCATCGGCTTCAGGCTCCTGGGCAGCAGCAGTTCCGGCGCCCAGCAAGGTAACCGATGCAACCACTGCAGCCAGTGTCATGGAAGTCATTGTGTTCATGCAGCTCCTCCTCTTGCCAGCATGCAGGTCCGCACACCGGACAGTCCTGACGGGGAAACGACCCTGACCATCAAGAACGTAGCGGGTATCCTGAACAATCCGCAGACAGAAGTCTGTGCGACAGCGTACCGACTGGCACCGGCATCACCCCCGATCATGGCTCCGCAACCGGGCAGGTAATCATTACTGCATACAGGACCCGCAAAGGTGCACTGTCACCAATGCAGGCCAAAAACCTACCAAGAGTTCTGAACATGAGCATTTCAATTACACGTTTTCCGACCTTTATTCTGGCCGCCATGTTGGCGCTGCTGGTTGGCTGCGCATCCACCGACGATCAGGCAGGCACCGGCGAATATATTGATGACACTGTTATCACCACCAAAGTGAAAGCAGCAATCTTCAACGATCCCGAGTTGAAGAGCATGGAAATCAATGTCGAAACCTTCAAGGGTGTGGTCCAGCTGAGCGGCTTCGTCAACTCACAGGCTGACATCAATCAGGCCGTACGTCTTGCGCGCGAGGTGAAGGGTGTCAAGTCAGTGAACAACGACATGAAACTCAAATAACTGCCACCCTCTGTTGCCAGCCCCCGGCATCGACTGCCCGGGAACTGGCGACAGAGCCTGGTACCAGCCGGGAGATTTCCATGCTACAGACATTCAACGGCGCCATCACACAGACCTTGACCCGGAACCGGGTGAGGTCAGGAGATCGGCAGCATCGCGACCACCAGACAGCGGACACTCTCGTCGGCTGTACTGTATTCAATTACCAGAATGACAAGCTGGGACGGATCAGGGAAGTCCTGATGGACCCGGAGAATGGCAACATCGCCTGCGTAATGCTGTCCTATGGCGGCTTTATGGGGCTGGGGACTCACGTCCTGCCGGTACCGTGGCCCGAATTTGCCTTTCACATCACGGAAAAATATCCACTGCTGGATATTGAAGTTGCGGCAATCAGGTCGGCCGTACCCGCACTGGGCAGGCTGGTAGCCGGCGCCGGGTTCAGATAGCTTCTTCCCCGGTTTCACCGGTGCGAATGCGGATCACCTGTTCCATCTCGGTGACGAAAATCTTGCCGTCACCAATCTTGCCGGTATTGGCAGCCTTGATAATGGCCTCAATGGTCGCGTCGAGCTGAGTCTCACTCACGGCAATTTCCAGTTTCAGCTTGGGCAGGAAGTCCACCACATACTCCGCGCCCCGATAAAGCTCGGTATGGCCGCGCTGACGTCCGAAGCCCTTGACCTCGGTCACGGTGATGCCCTGCACCCCGATATCCGACAGGGCGGCGCGGACATCGTCCATCTTGAAAGGCTTGATAATGGCAGTGACCAGCTTCATCGCGATGCTCCAACACGTTCAACAGGAGAGTCATTATGAAAGCCGGGCGCAGAATCGCAAGGGGCGAGCACAAAAAAGGGGGCCCGAAGGCCCCCAAAGCACGCATTGCATCAATGCGCCCGCAAGACTGAAGCTACTTTTGGGAGACGAACTCGGGATACGCTTCCATGCCGCACTCGGACATGTCGACCCCTTCGTACTCCTCTTCCTCGCTGACCCGGATACCCATGACCGCCTTGAGGATGCTCCAGACGATCAGGCTGGCGCCGAATACCCAGACAAAGATCACCAGCAGGCCAACCAGCTGGCCCATGAAGGTGGCGTCAGGGTCGGACAGCAGCACCGCGAAGATGCCCCAGATGCCGACCACGCCGTGCACCGAGATGGCACCGACCGGGTCGTCGATCTTGATCTTGTCCATGGCCACGATGCTGCCCACCACAATCGCACCGCCGATGGCACCGATGATCATTGCCAGCAGGGGCGAGGGATCGGCCGGTTCCGCGGTAATGGCCACCAGGCCGGCGAGAGCGCCGTTCAGGGCCATGGTCAGGTCCGCCTTGCCGAACACGAGGCGTGACAGCAGCAGGGCCGCGATCAGACCACCGGCAGCGGCGGCGTTGGTGTTCAGGAACACGTTGGCCACTTCGTTGGCAACTCCGATACCGCCCAGCTTGAGGGTGGAGCCACCGTTGAAGCCGAACCAGCCCATCCACAGGATGAAGGTACCCAGGGTCGCCAGCGGCATATTGGCACCGGGGATGGCGCGGACCGAACCGTCGGCAGCGTATTTGCCCTTGCGAGCGCCCAGCAGCAGCACACCTGCCAGGGCCGCGGCCGCACCAGCCAGGTGCACGATACCGGAACCGGCGTAGTCGCTGTAGCTCAGCTCACCGATGAACGGTACCGCCTTGCCACCCCAGGTCCAGCCGCCCTGTATCGGGTAGATGAAACCGGTCATCACCACCGCAAAGGCCAGGAAAGCCCACAGCTTCATGCGCTCGGCCACGGCACCGGAGACGATGGACATGGCGGTAGCGACAAACACCACCTGGAAGAAGAAGTCCGAGGCACCGGAGTACACCGAGTCGCCGTCGAAGCCGGCTTCAGCGGAGTCTGCCAACACTGCGGCTATCGCCGCCTCGTCCATCTGCGCCACCGTGGTCACGCCGGACAGGAAGAAACCGCCGTCGTACATGAAGTGGTAGCCGCAGATCAGGTACATGGTGCAGGCCACCGCGTACAGGGCCACGTTCTTGGTCAGGATCTCGGTGGTGTTCTTGGCGCGCACGAGACCCGCTTCCAGCATTGCGAAGCCGGCGGCCATCCACATCACCAGCGCGCCGCACACCAGGAAGTAAAAGGTGTCCATCGCATACTGTAATTCAAAAATCTGGTTTTCCATGGGAATCACTCTCGTCTGTTAGTCGCGTTGGTTTCAGATGGCTTCTTCGCCGGTCTCGCCGGTTCGAATCCGAATCACCTGCTCCAGTGTCGACACGAAAACCTTGCCGTCACCGATCTTGCCGGTGTTGGCCGCCTTGGTGATCGCTTCAATGGTTTTGTCGGCCATGGCCTCGGCGACGGCCACCTCGATCTTGACCTTGGGAAGGAAGTCGACGACGTACTCGGCACCCCGATACAATTCGGTGTGGCCCTTCTGACGACCGAAGCCCTTGACCTCGGTGACGGTGATACCCTGCACACCGATTTCAGAAAGCGCTTCGCGTACATCGTCCAGTTTGAATGGCTTGACGATAGCCGTGATCAGTTTCATGCAAATCTCCTGGTTTCAACTGGGCGCCCCGAAGGGCGCCGATGGGGACAGTCCCGGCGCGCTCAGAAGCTCTTCGAGATGGAGAACACGACGCGGTCATCGGCGGCGTCGACATCGTCGAGGTCGGTACCGATAAGGGCGAGGGCGAAGTCCAGGTCGTAGGCGCTGTAACCCAGGGTGACGCCGTAGTCCATGTAGGTATCCGCACCGTCTTCCCAGAAATCGTCTTCATCGGTGTCGGTATAACCGATGTTGAAGTCGATGCTGAACTGCTCGGTGAGGCTCATGGAATAGCCGGCGGAGTAGTAGATGTAGGTGGGACCGCCATCGCCGAACTCATCGGAATAGTTCACGCCGACGCTGAAGTCCGCGTAGCTGAAGCCAAGCGCAAACTCGAGATAGTCGAATTCCGACTCGTTTTCATAGTCGTAGTAGATGAATCCGATGTCGTAGCCGAGGCCACCCGCGGTTTCCCCGGCAAAGCCACCGTAGTAATCCATCTCGGTGGAGGCGTCGCCGCCGAAGTTGATATTCGAGGCCCAGATGCCCGCATACAAACCGGTCTCACCGGCCCAGTCGAAGCCACCCTGGATGGCCCCGCGCTCGCCGGTCTGTGAGATGCCGCGGAATGTGTAGTCCGTGGCCAGGGTGACGTTGGCGCTGATTTCTGCCTGGGCAGACGCAGCACCCAGCAACAGGGCAGCGGCGATGGAAGCGGGAAGCAGTTTCTTGTGCAGCATGTTTCATTCTCCTTGGGTTGGCGTACGGAAGGCCCGGCTGGTGGCTTGGGGTGGCTTCCGAGACACGTTTATCGCATTCGCCCCTGACATTAAGCAGAGGCTGTGCCAAGAGATCTAAACGCTATTAAATACAATACGTTAGGAGATTTTTCGGGCCCTGTGAGCCCTTGCGCACTTGCTGTAGGCGCAGGCGCAACGCACCGATTCGATGCGCCGCACAACATTGGTGCACAGAGATGATCTGTGCCCCCCCGGCCATTTGCACTACACTGCAGCCACTGTCACTGCCTTGAGGAAAAGCGCGCCATGGCCCTGAAACCCCCACCGCTGGGCGACATCCTGCAACAGATGAACGCGCTGGTCGCAGGCTCCGGGCTCCGCGCCGACGTGGACAAGAGCGTCCGCGCCCTGACTCAATCGGCACTGGGCAAGCTGGAGGTGGTCAGCCGGGAAGAGTTCGATGCCCAGGCGGCCATCCTGGCCCGCACCCGGGCGCGGGTCGCTGAACTGGAGGCGGAACTGGAAGCCTTGACCAGGGAGTTCGAGGCCCGCGCGGAAGACAACTAACGGTCAGCCCCGGAGGGGCGCGCTCAAGGATGAGCCATGGAATTGTCTGTTATCTACAGCCGCGCGGCGGCGGGCATTGCCGCGCCTCTGGTGCAGGTGGAAACCCATCTCGGCAACGGCCTGCCCGCCTTCAACATCGTCGGACTGCCGGAAACCGCAGTACGCGAGAGCCGTGACCGGGTTCGCTGCGCCCTGCAGACCTCGCATTTCGACTTTCCGGATCGGCGCATAACCGTGAACCTGGCGCCAGCGGACCTGCCCAAGGAGGGTGGTCGCTTCGACCTGCCTATCGCCCTCGGCATTCTCGCCGCCAGTGGCCAGCTCCCGACCGCAAGCATCCCGGGCCACGAATTTATCGGTGAGCTGGCGCTGGGCGGCGCTATCCGTGCCATCCCCGGCATCATCCCGGCGGCCCAGGCCAGCACCGCTGCGGACCGCACGCTGGTGACACCGGCAGCCAACGCCGCCCTGGCGGCCGTGGTACCCGGCAGCAGGATCATCGGCGCCGATGACCTCCTGACCCTGTGTGCGCACCTGAACGGCCGCCAGCCGCTGCCGCAGATGCCGCCCACGCTGGTGGGGGATTGCGCGGTACGCTACCCCGACCTGGCGGACGTCGCCGGCCAGGGTCTGGCCCGGCGGGCGCTGGAAATCGCCGCCAGCGGCGGCCACAACCTGCTGCTGTGCGGCCCGCCAGGGACCGGCAAGACCCTGCTCGCGAGCCGTCTGCCCGGCATCCTGCCAGCACCGGATCCGGAGGAGGCCCTGACCTGTGCCGCCCTGCACAGCTTCTATGACAGTACCGGCCTGGAGCACCTGTGGCGACGCCCCTTCCGCAGCCCGCACCACAGCGCCAGCGCCGCGGCGCTGGTCGGCGGCGGCGCGCGCCCGCGGCCCGGTGAAGCCAGTCTCGCTCACGGCGGCGTCCTGTTCCTCGACGAGTTGCCCGAGTTCAGCCGCCAGGTACTGGAAATGCTGCGGGAACCCATGGAGGCCGCCGCCATCACCCTGTCGCGGGCCAACCACAAGTTCACCTACCCGGCCCGCTTCCAGCTTGTCGCCGCCATGAACCCCTGCCCCTGCGGATTCCACGGCGATGACCAGCAGCCCTGCCGCTGCACCCCGGACCAGATCCAGCGCTACCGCCAGCGCCTGTCGGGGCCGCTGCTGGACCGGATCGACCTGCATGCGCACATGCCGCGCCTGGACGCTGCAAGCCTGCTGCGGGAGCGCCCAGGGGCGGAGAGTTCAGCGTCGGTAAGGAAGCGGGTGATGGCGGCGCGCACCTGCCAGCTGCAGCGGCAAGGTTGCACCAATGCCGTGCTGCCAGACGAACAGTTCCGTGAGGTTTGCCAGCTGGGGCCGGCAGCGAGGCGGCAGCTGGAGCGGGCCGCCGACGCCATGCACCTCTCGGGGCGCGGCCTCCACCGCAGCCTGCGGGTTGCCCGCACCCTGGCAGACATGGCCGGCGCCGCCCACATCGACAGCAGTCACATCGCCGAGGCTCTCGCCTTCCGGCAGCAGGGCAGCGTGCCCTGAAGCGGGATACTCAGGCCGCCGGCGCCACCCCCATGAACTTGCTCTGCACAATGCGGAACCGGTTGCTGACAAAAGCGAGGTCGGCGAGGCAGGCATTGCCCGCCGGATTGAGCCCGGTGACATGGAAATCGGAATAGGCCGCCGCGAAATTGATCGGCATGCCGGTCAGGTTGCAGGCCACCGAGGCGCCGGCGGCGTGATAGGCGTCCACCGCCCGGCCCAGGAAAGCCGGATCAGTGGAGTAGACATGGGAGGTGATGGCGCCGCAGTCGCGGGCGTTGCCAGTGGCATCCTGCAGACAGGCTGCAGCATCCTCGTTGGCAATAATGAATGATACCGGGCCGAAGACCTCCTGCCGGTACCAGTCGCGATCGGCCGCGGTCGCCGCGATAACCAGCGGAGTGGCGGTGCGTGCGGCGGGAAAATCCGGGTTGTCATAGGGGGCCGAGTCGCGCAGGAGTCGGTCCCCCGCCAGCGCGCGATAGCGGTCCACGTTGGCCTGCACCGTCGGGTCGAACAGGGTGCCGCAGAGCGTGGCTGCGCCCCGCGCATCCGCCAGCCAGTGCTCCACTGCGGCGCAGATGGCCTGCGCCACCTCCGCGTGGCTGACCATCTCGCCCCGGACCGGGATGCCCGCCGCGGGAATATGAATGTTCTGCACGCTGGTGCACATCTGCGCTGACGCCTGGCACAGCGAGTGGGCGATGGCCCGGGCCGTGGCGGTGAGGTCGTCAGTGGACTCCAGCACCACCGAGTTGCAGCCCGCAGTCTCCGTGTACACCAGCTTGCCGGGGCAGTTCTGCTCCAGCCAACTGCCAAAGCGGGGGCTGCCGGTAAAGTCGATGATGGCGGTGTCCGGGTGCTGGACCAGGGGCAGGGTCGCCGGTTCGGCACGAGTATCCGCCGCCAGGGTCACCAGGTTCGGGTCAAAGCCCGCCTCCGCCAGCACCTCGCGACAGACCCTCGCCACCATGGCCACCGGCAGGGTGGCCGCCGGGTGCGGCTTCAACACCACCGGGTTGCCGGTGGCCAGGGAAGCGCAGAGCGCCGGATAGGTATTCCACAGCGGAAAGGTCGCACAGCACACCACCACGCCAATGCCGCGCGGCACCAGCCGGTAGCGCTTGTCCAGGCTGGCCACCCCGTCGCGGCCGAACTGCCGCTCCCAGCGTGCAGTGGCAGGCACATCCTGCATGGCCTTGTGCGCATAGGCCAGCGCCTCCAGGCCCCGGTCCAGGGCATTGGCGCCGCTGCCGGCAAAGGCCATGACATAGGACTGGCCGGAGGTGTGCATGGTGGCGTGGGCATTCTCGAACAGCTGCTCGCCGCAGCGTTGCAGGATCTCCAGGCACACACCCACCCGCGCTTCCGGACTGGCTGCCGCCCAGGCGGGGCGCGCGCTGTTGATGGCGGCGAACAGGCCTTCGGGGTCGACCCGCGGATAGCGCACAGCCAGCGGTTCGCCGGTGTAGGGCGAGACTTCCTCCCCCACCCGGCCGATCTCGCCGGGCTGCTGCAACGGAAAATCCCGGCCCAGCAGGCTCTCGAAACGGGCCTTGCCCGCAGCCGGCTTTTCCTCGCCGTGAATTTTGCTGCTGGGATTTTCCGGCCAGCCGCTCCAGGCATAGCGGTGGGCGCAGGCGTCCAGGGCCTTGGCAAGCAGATCCTGGTGTTTCTCGAACAGGGCAGTCATGCGGGGTCTCCAATCGTGAAATCGACATGGTGGGCGCGAAGCTCTTCACCGCAGTGGTCACAGACCACTTCGCCGTGCAGGTTCTCGCCACAGAGGGTATGGGTCAGGCACATGGGGCGGCCGGTGCCGCTGGGATCGCACCACTTGTCACCCCATTGCAGCAGGGTCAGGAAGTAGGGAAACAGGTCCCAGCCTTTCTCGGTCAGCTCATAGGCATAGCGCACCGGGCGCTGCTGGTAGGGCTGGGTGGCAAATACACCGTGGCGCACCAGGAACCGCATCCGGTCCGAGAGGATGTTGGTCGCCACCGGCAATTCCTTGTGGAACTCGTCGAAACGCTGCAGGCCGTGAAAGGCCAGGGCGATCACATTCGCGGTCCAGCGGTCGCCGACCAGATTGATGAGGTTGCGGTAGACGCTGTGCTCGCCCGGCACCTCATTGGCGGACAGGGATGAACGCCGACGTACCTTCTTATCGCGGATGTCCCGGGTCGCACCGGGGCCGGGGTGATAACTGACATCCCGGCCATGCACATCGCGACGACAGCTGCCACAGCGCAGGCGCGGCTGCAGCGGCCGACCACAGCTACGGTGAAACAAATGCACCTTGCCCTCTGGCGGCGGCGGGTGATGCTTCTCTTCCCACACCACCGCCATCAGCGCATGCTGGTAAAGATCAATCGATTTGCGCGTCAGATGATAGACCGGATGCCGCGGATCCCCGTTCGCCGCTCGCTTGCGCAGGCAATCCACGGACTGCAGCCACTTGAGGCGGTTGGAGAGCACCCCCCGGGAGACACCGGTCGCCTCGAGCATGCCGCTGAAGGTGTTGATGCCCCAGAACACCTCCTGGATGATCAAAATGCACCATTTGTCTCCAATCTGGTCCAGGGCCCGATTGATGGAACTGGCGCGGGTCCTCAACTGGTGCATGACGGCCCCTCCCGAGGGGAATTCAACGACTCTGGATACACGCTTTCAGGTGCAGTGGAAGTGGAGCACCAGAGCGGTGTCCAGGTCGCGTGCCTGGCCCAGGCTGATGCAGCCATGGCCGCGCAACAACAGCTCATCGCGGTGCACGAAGACGGGATCATCAGCGGCCAGATAGACAAAGGTGCCGTTGGTGGAGGCGTCCACCAGCACAAAGAAGCCGCGCCGGTACTCGAGCGTGGCATGGTGGCGGGACACCCACTCGGCATCCACCACCACGTCCGCCGCGGGATCGCGCCCCAGCACCAGCGGCTGGCTGAGCTCGTCGACCATCACCGTCCGGCTGCGATAATCAAGGGCCAGCCGGGTGTCGTGGTGAGTACCGGCAAGCGAATCCAGCCCCTGAAAGCTGGTGACGTTGGTGGTGTCGTCCTTCCAGACAATGTCCACGATATCAAGCAACTGGCGCTTGCCGGGCATTCGCGCCTTGCCCAGGCTGCGAGTCCGGACAGTGCCGGCAGCCAGAGCGCGCACGGACTCCGCCGTGGTGATGATCTGCTCGCGCTTGGCCAGGCTGGTCATGCGGGCGGCAGTATTGACCGCGGCGCCGAACACATCGCTCTCCTCCTGCAGTACATCACCGTGATGCAGCCCGATACGCAGGGCCAGGCGCTCCCGGGTGCAGAGCTCTTGCCCGCTGACACGACGCTGCATGTCCATTGCTGCCGCCACACCGCGGTCTGCGCACGGAAAAGTTGCCATGATCTCGTCGCCAATGGTTTTCACCACCTCACCACCATGCACTGCCACCACCTCCGCACACACCTGCAGCAGCCCCTGGATGGTCTCCCGCGCCACCTCGTCGCCGCGCTGTTCAAACAGACGCGTGCTGCCGCTGATGTCAGCGAAGACAATGGTGAGAGGTTTGCGAGTCATGGACGCGGATGATAGGCGAAAGCAGGACTCACCTCCACTGCCGTGACGAGGAGGCAGCCCGGCAATCCAGGCTGCCTCACGGTGCCTCAAAAACTCTTGGTTAGAGTGACACCAGCAGTACGCGGCGGCATGTAGTACTCCGACGTGACGCCAGTGGGGTCGACGATACGGTTGGTGATCTGCAGTTCGTCGTTGAGGTTCTTGCCCCAGACATCCACCGCCAGGGAACCGTCGGCGCTGGTCCAGCTGACACTGGCGTCGATCAGCTCAACGCTACCCTGGCGCTCCACCGGCCGGTTCTGGGGCCCGCTGTAGTACTCGTCCTTCCAGCTGTAGCTGAGGCCGAAATCCAGGGCGCTGCCATTGCCGAGATTGACCCGGTAGTTGGCACTGCTGGTAAGGGAACCGTCCGGCGCAAACGGCAGGCTGCGGTCCGCCAGGTCAACGCCATTGGAGTTGATGAACTCCTTGAAGGTGGCATCGCTGTAGTTGTAGCTCGCGCTCAGGGTGAAGTTCTCGAAGGGCACGACGTCGAAGGACGCCTCGAAGCCCTTTGATTCGGCCTGGGCGTTCAGCAGTACCAGCAGGAAGCGGCTGTTGAGCTCGAACACCTGCAGGTCCTCGTAGTCCATGTCGTAGTAGGACAGGTTGAACTGCAGGCGCTTGTCCCACCAGGAGGACTTCATGCCCAGTTCGATGTTCTCGACGATTTCCGGATCCACCGGCTCCGCGGCGACGCTGGCCAGGTTGGTCTGGGACTGGAAGGCGCCGCTCTTGAAGCCCTCGGAGTAGGTGGCGTAGAACATCAGGTCATCCGTGGGCCGCCAGGCCAGGGACAGCTTGTGGGTCACCTCGGACCAGGAGTCCTCGGCAAACACGGGTGCTGCAAACGACGGCAGGATCAGGGGCACGCCGGAAGGCGTGGTATCCAGCAGGTCGATGGAGTTCTGGGTGATCTCCTTCTCGTCCTCGGCCCAGCGCACCCCGTAGGTCAGGGTCAGCTGCTCGGTGAGGTCATAGTCCGCCTGGCCGTAGACCGCATAACTGGTGGTGGTGTTGTCCTGGGTAAAGAGCACATCGCCGACGCCCGCCAGCCCCAGACCCTGCAAGGGGGTGCTGTACTGGGTATAGAACTCCTCGGCCCGCTCCACATCCTCCTCCATGAAGAAGGCGCCGGCCAGCCAGTTCAGGCGCTCGCTGTTGCCGGCGAGACGGAACTCCTGGGAAAACTGCGAGGCCTCTTCCTCGGCGCCGTTGACCACGTTGCCCGGGGCGGTGAAAAAGCCGGGGGGCAGCGGCACGCCCGGGGGCGATGGCGCGCTCAGGTTGTTGAGGGGGATGCCGGTAAGGTCGTCCACCCAGTTGTAGTCGCTGGAGCGCCAGGCAGTAATGGAGGTCAGGCTGGCCCAGTCCAGGTCGACTTCCAAGCGGGCCATCACCCCCTCGACCACGCGCTTCTGCGAGGTATCGAACTGGGAGGTACAGTTGCGATCATCTTCCATGTAGCGCTCGGACATGCCGATGCGCCAGAACGGCGCCAGGCCGGCGATGGCCGAATCCACGTTCTGGATGTGGCGGCAGGGACCGTTGGTCTCATCGCGGGCGTAATCAGCCGTCAGCAGCAGGTCGACGCGCTCGCTGATGTCGAACATCAGCTGCGCCCGGGCGCTGACCGCGCGGGCGTCATCCATCTTTTCCCCGGCATTGCCGGCGCCAAAGCTCTCGCCAATGATCGGGCTGTTGGCGAAGTTGCCGGAGGTATTGATATCGGCGGGAGTGATCACGTTGCGGCCATAGCCATCCCGGTCGCGGAAGGAGTAGACCAGCTTGCCGGCGACCTTGTCGGTGAGCCCGCCGCTGGCCAGGCCCTGGAAGTGGCGCAGGTCGTCGCTGCCGGCGGAGACCCGCACCCGCAGCTCGGTTTCCTGGGAGGGGCGCGAGGTGACGATATTGATCGCGCCGCCGTTGGTGTTCTTGCCGTACAGGGTGCCCTGGGGGCCGCGCAGGATTTCCACCCGTTCGAGGTCAAACAGGTCAAAGCCGACGCCGCCGGTGCGGCCGATATAGACTTCATCCAGGAACACGCCGATCGCCGGGTCGCTGCCCGCCGAGTCGGAGCTGTTGCCGATGCCGCGAATATAGATGCGCGGCTCGCCGATACTGAACTGGTTGTAGGTCAGCCCCGGGGTACGGAAGGCGATATCGTTGAGGCCGCTGATCTTGCCGACCTCGATATCATCGCCGGCGAGGGCGGCGACGGACAGGGGTACATCCTGAATGCTCTGGGCGCGGCGTTCGGCGGTCACCACCACCTCTTCCAGCTGTTGCTGGGCGGAGGCCAGCATGGGCAGGGCCAGGGGCAGCACGGCAAGGGCGTGAATGGCGGCGCGGAGTGTATTGGTAGTCATAGAAGCCTCGTGCGGACGTTATCGGTTATAGTGGCTTGCATTAACGAACTAAGTTTATCGAAACCTTGGCGAAAAACAAGGGCGGGCGCCCGGGATCGCAGCGCCCGGGGGTCTCAGGCCCGGTAGAGGTCCTCACCCCGCGCCCAGGTGGCGTGAAAGCCGTAAGGCACCCGATGCGGCATGCGCACCCGCGCCACCGGGCCGCGTTCGATATCCGTGGCATCGAACACCAGACAGTGGGACTGCCAGTTGTTGCTGTCCGTGGCCAGGGTGATGACATAGCCGTCATCTTCACCGGAGTCGGCGCTCGCACCCCGGCGCGGCGCGAACACCGCCTCGCTGCCGAACACACCGGTACCGTAGTCCCACTGCCAGCGCTTGCCGGTCTCGTTGTCGTACTTCACCAGTCCGGTAAAGCGCAGGGTGTAACCGCCCTCGTGGTGCAGGGGGATGCGCTGGTGGTAGGCATAGCGACTCTTGCGCCCGTGATAGAGCGGGTTGGTCTTGTTGAACTCGGTGTTGAGGTCATCGATCGGCCCCTCCCGCACTTCGCCGGTACGCAGGTTGAAGCGCCAGCGATAGTTGTTCGCCTCCAGCCGCATATAGGCCAGCATGGAGGCCAGTTCGCCCTCGCCGGGCTGGGCGTCTGGCATCGGGTTGGTGGAGCGGCAGCCGTCCATGATCACCCACTCACCCTCTTCCCAGCAGTTGCTGGTATGGAGGATGTAGCAGGGCTCGCACTCGAACCAGCGCACATCGCTGCCCGCGCCGCGGCGCGGAATCAGGCCGAAGCGGGTGGGAATGTCGGTGTGGAATGTCAGCACCCGGTAGCCGTGCTGGCGCAGCACATTCATGTCATGGAAGAACGGCAGGTCATGCAGAATCGCGTAATGGGTGGTGAAGCCGATATCGTGGGGCAGACGCGGTCCCGGCAGGTCAATCGCCACCTCGTGCAGGAGCTTGCCGCTGGGGTCAGCGACCCCGTAGGTCATGTAGGGCGGCTGGTCGCCATAGTCAAAGAACAGCAGCTCACCCGTGGCCAGGTCGACCTTGGAGTGGGCCGACATGCGCCGCTGCTGGCGCCCCTGCAGATCGTAATAGCCCTTGGTGGAGAGATCGTGGGCATCCAGCCGGTAGGGGTGGCCGGCGTTGTACCACAGGCTCATCAGGTCGCCGTTGTAGATGAAGATATCCGTATTGGAGGTGTCCTTGATCCCAAAGGGCGACAGGCTGTAGTCGAAGGGCCCCATCACCCCGGGCGAGATCGAACGGCCGTTGGCCCGCTCCCCCTGCAGCGCAAGCGTGTCCACATAGCGATTGCGGTAGGCGGCCTGGCCGTTGCGGAAGTACACCCCGTGCACCATGCCGTCGCCGTCGAAGGGGTGATAGCGATTCTTGGGCTTGAACACCGGGTTGGGACCGTTGCGAAAGTAAGCGCCCTCAAGATCCGCCGGCAGCTCGCCCTCCACCGCCAGGCCCGAAACATCCAGCTCGTCCGAGGTGGGGGCGTAGACCCCGTGCAGATAGGGGTTGTCCAGGGTGTAGATCCACGGCTGGGTATCGGAAAACTCGGTGACACCGCCGATGCACTGATCGACCGAGGGGTACTCACTGACTTTGCTGAGGCTCTGCATGACGCTCTCCCGGGGCATCTGGCCCGCCGATTCAACCACCTGCGGGCATGGGTTTGATTCCGATTATAGGCACCAAGTATTTTTATGCAAGTTAAATGCGCCGTCCCAAAAAGACCGCGTGCTTCCGGCTTGCGGGCCGCGCGCCCCTTGGCTAGACTTCAAGTCTATTTATAAAAGTAACAGGCGGCAGAGTGGCAGGCAAGGGCAAGGAACAGACAGAGACGGGAATCCACGGCGATCTGGCGGGCAAGGTTGCCATTGTCACCGGCGCCGGCAAGGGACTGGGGCGGGCCTATGCCCTGGAACTGGCCGCACGGGGCGCCAGGGTCGTGGTCAACAATCGATGTCATCCGGGAGATGCCGTGCGCAGCGCCGACGCGGTGGTGGCGGAAATCAGGGCCGCTGGCGGCGACGCCGTGGCCGAGTTCAGCGCCGCGGAGGACCCGCGCTGCGGCGAGCGACTGCTGGCGCTGGCCCTGGCACAGTATGGCCGCCTGGATATCGTGATCGCCAATGCCGGGGTCTCGGAAGCGGCTTCTTTCCACAGGCAATCGCTCGAGGAATTCCGTCGCATTATCGAAATCAACCTGATGGGGACTGCCCACCTGCTGCACCCCACGTTTGCCCACCTTTACCGTGAGCGCAGCGGCGCCATGGTGGTCAGCAGTTCCGCGGCGGGGCTGTATGGCGAGCACGGCCTGCCAGCCTACTCCGCCTCCAAGGCCGCCGTGATCGGACTCTGCCACGCCCTGGCCCTGGAGGGCGCGGCCCACAACGTGCGGGTAAATACCATCGCGCCCTTCGCCAATACCGCGATGACCCGGGACAGCCTGCCACCTGCCCTGGGCGCGCGCCTGAGCCCGGAGGCTGTGGCATCGGTGGTGGCCTGGCTGGTCGGTGACAGCTGCCCCCTGAACGGCGAAACCCTGGTGGCCGGCGGGGGCAATATTGCCCGGGCACGCACCTTGCTGACTGACCCGGTTGCCGCCGGCAGGACACCCGCGGACATGACCGCAGCCTGGTCCGGCCTGGAGCCCCCGGACCGGGATTTCCCTTCCGCGGTCACCATGTTCATGCACTTTAGCGGAAGCCTGCCCTCATGATCGACCTTGCGCTGCTCCTCGCGATCAACCTTGGCGTGGCACTGGCCGCGGCCATTTCACTGTGGCTGGCCAGCATCCCGCTGAAGGATGTCAGCATCATCGACATGTTCTTCGCCCTGATCATTGTCGCCATTACCGCTGCCAGCCTGCTGCTGGCGCCGGCGGTCGGGCCCCTGCAATGGCTGCTGCTGGCCCTGGTATTGCTGTGGGCGCTGCGCATTACCGCCTACCTGATAGCGCGTAACTGGGGTCACGGCGAAGACCCGCGCTATACCAAACTGCGCAGCTGGGTGAACGACGAACGCGCCTTTATCTGGCTCAGCCTGCGCCGGGTGTTCCTGCTGCAGGCGGTGGTGCTGTGGCTGGCCTCGCTGCCGGTGCAGGTGGGCATGCAGCTGGGTACGGGTGCCCCGGGCTGGCTGGCCATCGCCGGCACCGCCCTGTGGCTGCTGGGCCTGGTCACGGAAACCGTCGCCGACCGGCAACTGCAGCACTTCCGGGCGGACCCCGCCAACCGGGGCACCGTGCTGTGCACCGGACTGTGGCGCTACTCCCGCCATCCCAACTATTTCGGCGAACTGTGCGTCTGGTGGGGGATCTGGCTGGTGGCCTGCGAGGTGCCCTTCGGTTTCCTCACCATTATCGGCCCGCTGGCCTACAGCTACCTGATCGTCAACGTCACCGGCCAGCGCACCCTGGACAAGAAACTGGCGCGGGAGAAACCGGGCTACGCCGAGTACATGGCCCGCACCAGCGGCTTGATCCCGCTGCCGCCGCGGCGCCAATGAACGCCGCTAAACCTGCAGGGTGACTGGGGTTTCAAATCCCGGTGGCTTTATCGCCAGAACCGAGCAATCCAGCTGCTCCAGAATGGTCTCCGCCGTGTTGCCGATCAGCAGTCCGGGCACCCCGGTACGGGCCACGGTTCCCATTACCACCAGGTCAGCACCCAGACTGCGAGCGGTTTCCGGAATAACCGCGCTGGCATTACCTTTCACCATGTGGAACGTCGGTGCGATCAGTTCGTAAGCCTCCGCACCCAACGATTGTCTCAACTGGTCTCGCAGCCGATCCAGGCCAGCTTGATGCAGCGTCCGCTCTCGCTCAACCAGTAAAGCAGTATCGGCCACCGGGTTGTTGCTCCAGGTCAGCACGGCCAGCTCTCCAGGGGCATCCCATGCATGCACCAGATGCAGCTCCGCCATCGTCTCTACACTGAGAGACCCTGCCAGCCCCAGAACTTCGGCGTTCAGGGCGGCGCTCGCTGAATCGACGCCGTCCACCTCAAGATCGAGAGCAGCCATGATCCGTTTCGGGTATCCGTGGTTCTCCGCAGGACGCAGCAACCACACGGGACAGGGGCATTTCCGCAAAAGGTGCATATCATCGCTGCCAAAAAGGCGTTGCACCGGGCCCGAAGACCCGGCAAGTTTGATCACCACGTCAAAGTGATCGCGCAGGACTGCCCGGATGACCTCCAGGAACAATTTGCCCTCAAGCACAGCGTGGCGAATGCAGCTGCTCTCACTCCACGGTTGCAGAAATTCCTCCAGTTGTTTTTGCCGCCGCGAAACATAGGCCGCACGCAGTTCGTCAATGCTCCTCGGTGCTTCCGCAGCCAGTCGCCCCCATTCCTGGGCGGGCGCCACCCAGACGACCGTGAGCTGCGCCTGATTGGCTTCTGCCAAGGCGACCGCCTGCTCGACCACCTGCCGAAAAGCCTCCTCCGGATTCACCACACAAAGTATGTTTTCAAAACGCCGCACGCGTATTTCCCTCGAATTGATCTACGGCGACAAGAAGCTAAGCTTGCCTCTCTTCTTCAAGCACTGGCCGGTAACCCCAGTCGCGCACTGTCTGCAGAGTGACGTCAATGTCGGCCTGGGCGACACCGAGTGTCTGCAATGTCCTTTCACCAAGCAGCAAGCTTGCCTCAATGGCTTCAGGCAATGCAAGGACAGCCCCCGCAGCAACCAGGTGCGAGCTCGAATCGAGGTCACGGGCGCGGGCAATCACAGGCACATGGGGGCAGTGATCGCGCAAATGGCGCACGGTTTTCAGCGCTGCCTCGGGCTCGTCAACGGTAACTACCACAAGGGACGCACGCTCCACCTTGAGCGCCATCAGTAGCCCGGAGTCGCTGACATCACCGAACACCACGTTGTGACCCTCGCTACGCCCTTTCAGCACTCGTCCCGGATCCCTGTCCAGGGCCAGGAAAAAGATCCCCTGCTCCTTCAGCAACACCGCAAGTATGTGACCCACTCGCCCATAGCCGCCGATAACAACCTGCGGAGCCTCCTCCTGCAGCAGATCACCGGACATCGGGGGAGCTTCGCCCTGCTGCCTGCCAGTCAGCAGGGCGGCAAGCGATTCGTTGAAGCGAATCAACAGCGCCCCTCCGACCATTGCAATGAGTACCGAGGCCAGGGCAATCTGCCCCAGTTGCAGGTCGATCACCCTGGCATCCAGGGCTATGGCCAGCAGTGCAAATCCGAATTCGCCCCCGACTGCCAACAAAAGCCCGGTACGCCACGCAATCGCGGTACTCAACCCACTCCGACGCACCAACACGGCAACGATCAGCGTCTTGCTTACAAGAATCACCAGCGCACCCGTCACCGCCCACACCCAGATGTTGGCCAGGTAGCCGACATCGAAGAGCATGCCAATACCAATAAAAAACAGGCCCAGAAGAACATCCCTGAAAGGCCGGATACTGGACTCGACCTGGTGCCTGAACTCGGTTTCCCCCAGCATCATGCCCGCCAGAAAACCGCCGAATGCCAGGGACAGCCCCATGCTGTTGGTAGCCCACGCCGCCACCAGCGCAACTAACAGGACCGCGAGGGTAAACACCTCGGCAGAGCGGCGCTTCGCCACCAGATGAAACAGCGGTCGCAGCAGCCAGCGGCCGGCAAAGAACAACAGCAGCATGACAAATGCCGCCTTGACCACAGCCCAACCCAGCGCAATGGCCAACAGCTCGGCGCCAACCGCCGCACCAAGTACTGGAATCACCACCAGAAAGGGCACGGCCGTGACATCCTGGAACACCGACATCGCCAACCCCAGGCGCCCATGAGGGGTGTTTTCCTCGGATTGCTCCGCCAGTTGACTGGCAATCAGCGTGGAAGAGGATTGCGCAAATACTGCTCCTATGACGAACGCGGCGGCCACGCCCAGGCCGATAACCCAGCCCAGCAGGCCCACTGCCGCCGTCGTAATCACAACCTGTGCGGTACCCAGACCGAGCACCTGGTGCTTCAGGGTCTGCAGTTGCGGCAGGGAGTAGTTGAGGCCGATGGTAAACAGGAGAAAAACAACACCGAACTCAGCAAGAGCCTTGAACTCGGGAATGTGGACCGTTGGTCCCAGGGTATGGGGCCCCAGGATGATGCCCACCAGCAGATAGCCGAGGCTGGTAGGCACGTGGAGGCGCTGGAAGGCCACGACAACTGCCACCGCACAACCAAGCAAGACGAGAACCTGACCGAGTTGGTCCATGTCCAGGGAACAGCCTCATTAAAATCGGTATAGTAGCAGTCGAATGCTCTGTTGTGTCAGCCATGGATAGCCAACTGTTACTTGTCCTTGCCCTGCTGCTCACCTGCATGGCGCTGTTTATCAGCAACAAGCCACGGATGGACGTGGTCGCTCTAGGCGTGATCATTGCCCTGCCACTACTGGGCGTTCTCAGTGTGGAGGAGACGCTTGCCGGCTTCAGCAATCCGAGCGTGTTGCTGATCGCGGCCATGTTTGTGGTTGGCGACGGGCTGATTCGCACGGGCATCGCCTACCGGCTCGGTGATCGGCTGGTCCACTATGCCGGTCACAGCGAACCCCGGCTGATCGCCCTGCTGATGCTGATGGTTGCGGGCATGGGCTCGGTGATGAGCTCAACCGGTATTGTCGCCATCTTCATCCCCGTGGTGCTGGGTATCTGCGTCCGCACGCGGATGGCTCCCTCACGCCTGATGATGCCCCTGAGCTTCGCGGGCCTGATGAGCGGGATGCTGACCCTGGTCGCCACACCACCCAACCTCATCGTGCACAGCGAGCTGGTGCGCGCTGACCTGGACGGCTTCTCATTTTTCAGCTTTACGCCAATCGGCCTGGTCATCCTGCTGCTGGGTGTCGCCTACATGCTTGCTACCCGGCGCTGGCTGGGTAAAAACGCGGCCCGCGAGGATGCCGGGGAAGCTCGCCATACCCTCGCCAGCCTGGCTGATCGCTATCGCCTGCGGGAGCGCGAGCGCCGCCTGCGAGTGCTGGCACACTCACCGCTACTGCACAGGCCGCTGGACGAACTGGAGCTGCGCCGGAAGTACGGTGTCAACATTATCGCGGTGGAGCGTCGGCAAAAATTCCGCACGCTGCTGCGCGCCGCGACCGGTGGCACCATGCTCCTTCCCGAAGACATTCTGCTTGTGGACCTGCTCAGGCCAGACGAGACAGCGCCGGAAAGCTACACTGAACTGGGACTGGGGCCGATGCCGCTGGAGGCCTCGTACTACAATCGGCACTCCCACGAACTCGGCTTGGCGGAAGTGTCGCTGCCACCGGAGTCCAGCTTGCCCGGCCGGAGCATTCAGGAAATCGGTTTCCGATCCCGTCACAAATTGAATGTGGTCGGCCTGCGCCGTCACGGGGAAGCCTTGCCCGGCGTTCTGGTTGACGAGAAACTGCAAGCCGCCGACACCTTGCTGGTCGCCGGGGAGTGGCAGCACATCAACCGTCTGCACGGCCAGAGAAGAGACTATTTGCTGCTCAGTGTCCCATTGGAAATCGATGAAATGGCACCCGCTGCCCGCAAGGCCCCCTACGCGCTTGGCATCCTCGCGCTCATGGTGATCCTGATGGTGACCAACGCAGTTCCCCATGTGATTGCCGCGTTCATCAGTTGCCTGCTGATGGGCGCTTTTGGCTGTATCACCCTGAATTCAGCCTACCGCGCCATCCACTGGCCCACGCTGCTGCTGATTGTGGGCATGCTGCCCTTTGCCCTGGCGCTGCAGCAAACCGGTGGCATTGAGCTGGCCGCCCACGCCTTGCTGGACACCTTCGGAGAGGCCAACCCGAGGATTCTGCTGGCAACCCTGTTTCTGTTGACGGCGATCACCGGGCTGTTTATCTCCAACACGGCTACCGCCATCCTTATGGCCCCTGTCGCCATTGCCACGGCACTGGCGCTGGAAGTATCACCCTATCCGTTTGCCATGATTGTGGCGCTGGCAGCGTCGTCAGCCTTCATGACCCCGGTTTCCTCGCCTGTGAACACCCTGGTCATGGAACCGGGGCGCTACCGGTTCAGCGACTTCCTGCGCATTGGCGTCCCCTTCACCCTGCTGGTGATGGCTGTCAGCGTGCTCCTGGTGCCACTGTTCTTTCCGCTGACACCGCTGTGACCTCCGTATATCGCGAGGCTTGCCTGTTCCGGCGTGGTCCTTTACCATCATGGTCTTTTAATACAAGTGACTCTGGACCCCCACCATGCCCCGCGACCTCTCCCAGCTCCGCATCCCCGTCATCCAGGCCCCCATGTTCCTCCAGTCCGGCCCGGAAATGGTCATCGCCAGCTGCAGGGCCGGGATAGTCGGCACCTTCCCTTCGGTGAATGCGCGCACCACTGAGGAACTGGAAAGCTGGCTGCAACGGATTACCGCGGCGACCGGCGGCGAACAGGACGGCCCCTGGGCGATGAACCTGATGATGCACCGCTCCAATACCCGCCGCTTCGAGGACCTGGCGCTGGCGGTGAAATATCGCGCGCCGCTGGTGATCTCGGCCCTGGGCAGCCCGAAAGAGGCCATTGACGAAGTCCACAGCTATGGCGGCAAGGTATTTGCCGACGTCATCGATACCCGCTTTGCCGCCAAGGCGGTGGAGGCCGGGGTGGATGGCCTGGTACTGGTCGCTGCCGGTGCCGGCGGCCACACCGGGCAGCAGGCAGGCTTTGCCTTTGTCGAGGAAGTGCGCCAGTTCTGGCAAGGCGACATCGTGCTCGGCGGCGGTATTTCCAGCGGCCGCGGGGTGCGCGCAGCGCAGGTGCTGGGAGCCAATTACGCCTACATGGGTACCCGCTTCATCGCCACCGAGGAGAGCATGGCAGTGCCGGAGTACAAGCAGATGGTGGTGGAGGCCAGCGGCGCCGATATCATCTGCTCCGACGCCCTCACCGGGGTCAAGGCCAACTGGCTTCGCGCCAGCCTGGTTGCAGCGGGCTACGACCCCGCTAATATGCCTTCAGGCGCCACCATAGACATTGCGGCGTCCACCAGCGACGCGAAGCGCTGGCGGGACGTGTGGTCAGCGGGCCAGGGCGTGGGCGCCATTCACGACATCCTGCCCATTGCCGAGCTGATCGACCGCCTGGACGCGGAGTACCGAGCCGCCTGCGAGGGATAGACCATGCACACCAGCTCAAGCACCCGCATACGGGCCCTGACCGAAGCCGGCTACTGGGGCAGTGAGACCCTGCACAGCATCCTGGCGGCAAGGGTGGCAGACAGCGCCGACAGCATCGCCTTGGTGGACCAGCCGAACAAGGCCGAACTCACCGATCTGCCCGTCCGCTGCCTCAGCTTCGATGACCTGGACACGCTGAGCGACAGCCTCGCGGCACAGCTGCTGGCCCTGGGCCTGCAACACGGCGACCGGCTGCTGGTGCAGCTGCCGAATATCAGTGAACTGGTGCTCTGCTACTACGCCGCCAGCAAGCTCGGGGTGGTGATCTCGCCCATCCCCATCCAGTACGGTGGCCACGAGATCGCCCGTTTCGCCGCGACCCTGCAGCCGGCAGCCATGCTGACCCTGGGCCGCTTTCGCGACACCGAACTGGCCGCCCAGGCCCGCCAGGCCCTGGCGGATGTGCCGGTGTGGACCCTCGGCACTGACCTGCAGTGCGAGGCCGTCACCGACCCGGCACTGCTGTCCGCCTATCAGGAACATCGCCTGCAGTATCCCGATGATGCCAACGCCATCCTCACCGTGGTCTGGACCTCCGGCACCACCGGCACCCCCAAGGGGGTGCCCCGCTCCCACAACATGTGGCGGGCGATGGCCCGCAACACCATGGCCGCGGGGGACTACCAGCCCGGGGAAAACCTGCTGGTGCCCTTCCCGCTGGTGAACATGGCCGCGCTGGGGGGCTTCCTGTTTCCCTCGGTGATCAACGGCTGCAAGCTGGTACTGCACCAGCCCATGGATCCGCAAATGTTCCTGCGCCAGATCCAGGAAGAGCAGGTGAATTTCACCATCGCGCCGCCGGCCCTGCTGAACCGGCTGGCGCAACAGCCCGCCCTGTGGGCACAGTGCGATTTCAGCAGCATCCGCGCCTTCGGCTCCGGCTCCGTGCCCCTGTCGCCCGCCATGATCGCGGTGATCGAGGGCGAGTATGGCAAGCCCATCATCAATTTCTACGGCTCCAACGAGGGCATCAGCCTGTTCTCCACCCCGGATGTGGCACCCTCGCCCGAGTACCGGGCACAGATGTTCCCGCGCTTCGGCGTGCCGGACATGCCCTGGCAGGGCCACTCCCACGAGTCCATCACCACCAAAGTCATCGACCCGGACACCGGCGCGGAAATCACTGAGCCGGGGGTGCCGGGTGAACTGTGCATCGGCGGCCCGGCGGTGTTCGATGGCTACCTGGACCACGACGGCGCAGGCGTGTTCACCAGCGACGGCCTGTTCCGCACCGGTGACCTGGTGGAAATCTGTGGCGAGCCGCCCAACTACTACCGCATCGTCGGCCGCTGCAAGGACATCATCAACCGCGGTGGCATGAAGATCTCCCCGGCGGAACTGGACATCCTGCTGGAGGGCTTCCCCGGGCTGGCGGAGGCGGCCGTGTGCGCCTACCCGGACCCGGACCTGGAAGAGAAGATCTGCGCCTGCGTGGTACCGGTAGAGGGGGAACCGGCACCGGAACTCGAGGCCCTGTGCAGCTGGCTGCTGGACAAGGGCATCGCCAAATTCAAACTGCCCGAGCGGCTGGAAGTGTTCAGCGCCCTGCCCCGCAATCCGGTGGGCAAGGTGGTGCGCGGCGAACTCCAGCAGCAGGTTGCACAACGAGGAATCAGCGCATGAGCCACGTCTATATACTGGGCGGCGCCCAGACCGACTTCAGCCGCAACTGGGCCCGCGAGGGCCTGGAAATCTACGACCTGTTCACCGCGGTGCTGGCGGACGCCATCGCCGATGCGGGCATCGATCCCGCTCAGATCGAGGTGGGCCACGTCGGCAACTTCGTCGCCGAGCTGTTCGCCCGCCAGGGCCAGCTCAACGGCTTCTTCGGCCAGGCCTATCCGGAGCTGGCGTCGATACCGACCTCCCGTCACGAAGCGGCCTGCGCCTCCGGCTCCATCGCCATGCTCAGCGCCATGCGCGATATCGAGGCCGGTCACTACGACATCGCCTGCGTGCTGGGCCTGGAATACATGCGCAACGTCAACGGCAGGACCGGCGCCGAGTACCTCGGCACCGCTGCCTGGCAGGGCCACGAGGCCACCGACTGCGACTATCCCTGGCCGCACATGTTCGATCGCATCACCCGCGAGTACCAGCAGCGTCACGGCATCGACAGCGAGCACCTGGCGCGCATCGCCGAAATCAACTTTGGCAACGCCAAGGCCAACCCCAACGCCCAGACCCGCGAGTGGCAATTCCCACCCGGTTGTTTCAGCCAGGATGACGAGCTCAACCCAGTGATCGAGGGCCGGGTGCGGAAGATGGATTGCGGCCAGATCACCGACGGCGGCGCCTGCGTGATCCTCGCCAGCGAAAAGGCGGCGCGCGAGCACGCCGCGCGCCAGGGCCTGGCACTGGCGGACATTCCCCGGATCAAGGGCTGGGGCCACCGCTCAGCGCCCATCCTGCTGGAGCGCAAGCTGCAGCTGAGCGCGGGCCAGCCGCTGCTGTTCCCGCACATCCGGGCGATGATGGAAGACGCCCTGCGCCGGGGCGGTTTCCAGCAGATCACGGATCTGGACGGGCTGGAGACCCACGACTGCTTCTCGGTCACCGAATACATGGCCATCGACCACAGCGGCCTCACCGCCCCCGGCGAAAGCTGGAAGGCGGTAACGGAAGGCCGCATCACCCGGGACGGGGACTTCCCCATCAATCCCAGCGGCGGCCTGATCGGCCTCGGCCACCCGGTGGGCGCCACCGGCGTGCGCATGGCCCTGGACTGCGCCCGCCAGGTGACCGGCCGCGCCGGCGGCTACCAGCTGCCCAGGGCCGAGAACATGGCCACCTTCAACCTCGGTGGCAGCGCCACCACCTGTGTCAGCCTGATTGTCGGAGTCGGTACATGAGAACCGCATTTATCTACGATGCCCTGCGCAGCCCGCGCGGACGCGCAAAAGAGGGCGCCGCCCTCAATTCCCTGACCCCGCAGGCGCTGTTGCAGCAGCTCTACGCGGCGCTGGTCGAGCGTACCGGTCTGACCCCGGCGGAGGTGGACGACGTCGTCCTCGGCTGCGTCACCCAGCAGGGCGAGCAGGCCGGGAATATCGCCAAGAGCTCGACCCTGTTCGCCGGCTGGCCCGGCTCGGTGCCGGGCCTGACGGTCAATCGCTACTGCTCCTCCGGCATCGACGCCATGGCCCTGGCGGCGCTCAAGGTCGGCGCCGGCCAGGCCGGGGTGACGGTGGCCGGCGGGGTGGAAATGATGTCGCGGGTACCGATGCTGTCGGACCAGGCCCGGGTGTTCACCGACCCCCAGTTTGCCGCCCAGTGCCGGATGCTGATGATGGGCAATGGCGCCGACCTGATCGCCACGCTCCACGGCGTCAGCCGTGAGGAGGCCGACGCGGTCGCTGCGGCCAGCCAGCAGCGCGCC
>TARA_R110002110_G_scaffold177902_1_pt1 | contig 55589 bp, 48 predicted proteins | sample TARA_R110002110 | Tara Oceans TARA_R110002110 (sample SAMEA4397330) | marine metagenome | biome: Polar Biome; feature: [SRF] surface water layer (ENVO:00010504); material: water (ENVO:00002006), including particulate matter (ENVO:01000060) such as... | depth 5 m | reverse complement strand
GACAAAGCCCTCAATACTGTATGGATACACAGTATTCTAGGCGCGCCCCAGCAAAATCCCAAGGGCCGCGTTTCATCAAATTCGTCCACCCCGCACGCGGGAGATCGTACGGACTGCGGCAGACAATGGGGATAGCGCTGCGCCCAGCGCACGGGAACTCGAACACAAGGGGCAGGTTCCCTCCCGGTCACTGCTGCCCCGGATCGCTGCGCCAATCCTGCCGAGGTCAGTTAACCGCCTGGCGCCACGATTGGCCTGTTGTACCTGCCGTACCTGCAGCCCTCGCTTTGCGCCCAGTTCCGCTGGTTCCGTATCGCATGCGGTGAAGGCCTGCGACCGCGGCCGGCCATGACATCTAAGCCTGAAAGCCGGGGGTTACATCACCGCGTGGCAATGAATACAGGCAACTGCCGGCTGAGCTGACACCCGGGCCAAGCCCTTACTGCCGCTGCTCCTCGGCCCGCCACAGAAACTCCTTGTGCAGTTCAGCGACGATGTCATCCAGCGCCTCCAGGGGGCCGCTGTTGTCCACCACGATATCCGCCAGCGCCAGCCGCTCCTCGCGCGCTAGCTGTGCCGCCATGATGCGCCGCACCTGGGCTTCGTCGTTGGCGTCCCGGTCCATGGTGCGGGCGAGCTGGACTTCCTCCGGTACATCCACCACCACGACCAGCTCCACCAGTTCGCGCTGGCTGCTGGATTCCAGCAGCAGCGGTGAGCTGAGGATGGTATAAGGTGAGCGCGAGGCCGCCAGTTGCGCGCGGATTTCCTCGCCGATCAGCGGGTGGGTCAACTGCTCCAGCCACTGCCGCTGCGCCGGATCGGCGAAGACGATAGCCCGCAGCGCGGCGCGGTCGAGGCTGCCGTCTGCCTGCAGGATGTCCCCGCCAAAGTGGGCGGCGATGGCTTCCAGGGCGGAACGCCCTGGCTCCACCACGACCCGTGCCGCCAGGTCTGCGTCGACCACGGTGATATCCCGTTGCGCAAAGCGGTCAGTGACGGCGCTCTTGCCGCTGCCGATGCCGCCGGTGATGCCAATTATCAGGTTCATTGCGTAGCCGTCGTTGAATGCCAATTGTCAGCGCGCAGCCTCAGGGCTGCAGGGCTGTTGTCCCCAGCCAGGCGGCGAGTATCTGTTCTCCCCACACCAGTCCCAGCCAGCCAGCCGCGGCGAGATAGGGGCCGAAGGGAATCGGTACTTCGCGGCCGCGGCGCTTGATCACCATCAGCGCCAGGCCCACTACCGCGCCGACCACGGATGACAGCAGGATGATCAGGGGCAGTACCTGCCAGCCGAGCCAGGCGCCGAGGGCGGCGAGCAGCTTGAAATCGCCGTAGCCCATGCCCTCCTTGCCGGTGAGCAGCCTGAACAACCAGTACACGCTCCAGAGAATGCCGTAGCCGGCGATGGCCCCGAGCACCGCATCCGCGAGCGGCACAAAGGTACCGCCGAGGTTGAAGGCCAGCCCCAGCCAGAGCAGGGGCAGGGTGATATCGTCGGGCAGCAGCTGGGTATCGTAGTCGATCAGGGTCAGGGCAATCAGCGCCCAGGTCAGCAACACCGCGCCCAGTAGTGGCAGGCCGGGACCGTAGTGCAGGCCCAGCCACAGGGTGAGCAGGCCGGTCAGCAGTTCCACCACCGGATAGCGCGGGGAGATGCGCACCCCGCAGCTGGCGCACTTGCCGCCCAGGGCCAGGTAACTGACGACAGGAATGTTCTGCCAGGGTCGGACCGGAGCCTTGCAGGCGGGACAATGGGAGTTGGGGACGGCAAGACTCAGGGAAGGTTCATCCGCGGGCGCCGGCTGCTCCAGCAGTTCACAGCAGTCCCGGCGCCACTGGGCCTGCAGCATCAGCGGCAGCCGGTAAATGACGACGTTGAGGAAGCTGCCGACCACAAGTCCAAACAGCAGCAGGCAGGTCGCCAGCCACCCGGGGTGCTGGGCAAACACGTCTAGCAAACTGGCTCCTCCGCCGCCAATGGCCTCAGACGACTGAGCCGAGCATGAAGATCGGCAGGTACATGGCGATCATCAGGCCACCCACCAGCACGCCCAGTACCGACATGATAATCGGCTCCATCAGTGAACTGAGGCTGTCCACGGCGTTGTCCACCGCTTCCTCGTAGTGCTGGGCGACCTTGTCCAGCATGTCGTCCAGGGCGCCGGATTCCTCGCCGATGGAGACCATCTGCAACAGCATGTTGGGGAACAGGCCGGTGGCCTTGATCGCCTGGTATAGCGTGGTGCCAGTGGTGACATCGTCGCGGATCTGCATGATTGCCTTGCTGTAGACCGAGTTGCCGGCTGCCCCGGCGGTGGAGTTGAGCGCATCCACCAGCGGTACCCCGGCGGCGAAGGTGGTCGCCAGGGTGCGCGAGAACCGTGCAATCACCGCGTCGTGGACAATGCCGCCGATCACCGGCAGGCGCAGGGCCAGACGGTCCAGGAACTCGGAGAATGCCACCGAACGGTGCTTGAATTCCTTGAGCGCATACCCTATGGCGACCAGGCCCAGCAGAATGATGAACCACCATTCCTGCATGAAGTTGGACAGACCCACGACCATCAGGGTGAAGGCCGGAAGATCCGAGCCGAAACTGCGGAAGGTCTCGGCGAACTGGGGCACGACCTTGATCAGCAGGATGGCTGTCACCACGATGGCGACAATCACCACCGCGGTGGGATAGGTCATGGCCTTCTTGATCTTGGCCTTGAGCTGCTCGGTCTTCTCCTTGTAGGTGGCGACCCGGCTGAGCATGGTTTCCAGGGTACCGGAGGCCTCGCCCGAGGCCACCAGGCTGCAGAACAGGTCGTCAAACTGGCGCGGGTACTTGGCCAGGGACGGCGCCAGGCCCGAGCCGGAGGCGACGTCGTTCTTGATGCTGACCACCAGCTCGCGCATCTTCGGCTTGTCCAGGCCTTCGGCGACGATGTCGAAGCTCTGCACCAGAGGCACCCCGGCCTTCATCATGGTGGCGAGCTGACGGGTAAAAATGGCGATATCCCCGGGCTTGATCGGCTTGCCGCTGTTGAACAGCGGTTTGGCCTTCTTCTTCACCGATTTTGGCTTGATGCCCTGGGTGCGGAGCTGGGCCTTGGCCATGGCCGAGCTTTGCGCCGAGATCTCCCCCTGGGAGTTGCGGCCATTGCGGTCGACACCGCTCCAGATAAACACATTTTTTGCTGTACTCGTAGCCATAGTCGTATCCGTTCAGCGCTCGCGCGTTACCCTGATGCTAGTCCGTTGTCACCCGATTGATTTCTTCCAGGCTGGTAAGTCCGTTGGCAACCTTGAGGAGTGCCGACTGGTGCAGGTCGCGGAAGCCTTCATCGCGGGCCTGCTTGTGAATTTCCATGGCGTTGCCCTGGGCCAGGATCGTCTGGGCAATACTGGGGGTAATGCGCACGACTTCGTAGATACCCACCCGGCCCTTGTAGCCGTCGGTACAGTGGTCGCAGCCCACCGCCTTGCGGATGTCGGCCGTGGCCAGCTGCTCCTCGGTGAAGCCATGCTCCAGCAGCACCTCCCTGGGGATGTCGTCGGCCGGCACGCTGCACTCCTTGCACAGGCGCCGCGCCAGGCGCTGGGCGATGATCAGGTTTACCGAGGTCGCGAGGTTGAAGGAGGGTACGCCCATGTTCAGCAAACGGGTGACCGTTTCCGCCGCACTGTTGGTGTGCAGGGTCGACAGCACCAGGTGGCCGGTCTGGGCGGCCTTGATCGCGATTTCCGCCGTCTCCAGGTCGCGAATCTCCCCCACCATGATGACGTCGGGGTCCTGGCGCAGGAAGGAGCGCAGGGCCTCGGCAAAGCCCAGCCCGACCTTGGGGTTCACGTGAACCTGGTTGACGCCCTCCATATTGATTTCCACCGGGTCTTCCGCGGTGGAGATATTGCGCTCGGGCTGGTTCAGCAGGTTGATGCCGGTGTACAGCGATACGGTTTTACCGGAACCGGTGGGGCCGGTCACCAGAATCATGCCCTGGGGCTTGCTCAGGGCATTGAGATACATTTCCTTCTGGTCTTCCTCATAGCCCAGCGCGTCGATGCCCATCTGCGCGCTGCTGGGATCGAGGATACGCAGCACCACCTTTTCCCCGAACAGGGTGGGCAGGGTGTTGACCCGGAAGTCGATGGCCCGGTTGCGGGACAGCTTCATCTGGATGCGCCCGTCCTGGGGGACGCGGCGCTCGGAAATGTCCATCTGCGACATGATCTTCAGGCGCGCCGCCATGCGCGCGGAAAGATTCTTCGGCGGCTTTACCACCTCCCGCAGGATGCCGTCGGTGCGAAAACGCACCCGGTAGTTTTTCTCGTAGGGTTCGAAGTGGATGTCCGAGGCGCCCTGCTTGATGGCGTCGATCAGCACCTTGTTGATGAAGCGCACGATCGGCGTTTCATCCACGCTGTCGGTATTTTCTTCCTTGCCAAGATCCTCGCCGCCGGAGATGTCGATGTTCTCGAAGTCTTCCGACTCCAGGTCTCCCAGGCCCTCGGCCAGATTGTCCTGGGACTCGACCCAGGCGGCGATAACCTTGCTGAGAGCGCGCTCCTCCACCAGCACCGCGTCGGTGTTGATGCCGGTGTGGAACTTGATTTCATCCAGCGCGGCGAGGTTGGTGGGGTCGGACACGGCTATAAACAGGCGATTGCCGCGGCGGTACAGCGGCAGGGCGTGGTGCTTGGTCACCAGGCTGACATCCACCAGACCCGCGGGCTGGGTGGTGAGATTGAAGGCGTCGATGTCGAGCAGGGGCACGCCGAATTCCATCGAGGCCACTTCGGCGATGCGTTGGCTGTCCAGGTCGAGCTTGTCCACCAGGTACTTCACCAGGGGCACGCGCTCGTAGGCCGCTTCGCGCTGGGCCTCCTTGGCATGCTCGGCGCTGATCAGGCCTTCCACGACCAAGCGCCCGGCCAGGCCGCTCAGCTGCCCTATGGCTCTCTCATTCATCCGGTGTGCATCCCTGACGGTCGCATTATTGTCTGCACGAGTTAACGAATTGCCCTTAGTATAACCACACTGACTTAATGCTAATACCCTGTTTGCGCTGTAAAAGTATGATTTTATGTGGATTTCTGGTAGTTTTTGATGAGGCTGAAGGCTCGGAGGTGGACAATGATCGTCAATACGGCCCGCGCTGTTGCCGCAAATTGTCACATTGAGTCGCTATATGCCCCGTGTGGGTTATCCGAGGTTACCGCAGGGGGCCGAGTCAATAAAGCCGGGTGTTTGTAATACCATGAAAAATATGGAAATTATTTTTTTGCGCGCTCCCTGCTAGAAGTTGGCACGAAGTGTGCCTTACCATGACTGCAAGGCGCTGCCACGGCAGTTGAGCTGATAGACGAGACCCCACTGGGGATAGGAGCAGGAAACATGAAGATGCAAAAGGTCCAACAGGGTTTTACCCTGATCGAACTGATGATCGTGATCGCGATCGTCGGCATTCTGGCTGCGATTGCGCTGCCGGCATACCAGGATTATACGGTGCGGGCGAAGATGTCGGAGCCGATGGCGTATTTGTCTGAGGCGAAAACGACACTGAGTGAGTACTATGCGACGCAAGGCGTTTTCCCGACTGCTGCTCAAGCAGGCCTGAACACCAATCCGAATACCGAAATAGTGGCATCCATTAAGTATAACGACAGTGATGACGGGATAGTTGCTGTCACCTTGAAAGACGACGTCATTCCGGGCCTAACGGGAGCAGGCATCGGCTTCAGCCTGTCTCCGGTAACAGTAACCGGCAGCAGAAGTGTGCAGTGGGTATGCGGAAGTACTGCCAGTGAAGGTACTGACATCAGTCAAACCGTGCCGGCCAAATACCTGCCGTCTACCTGTCGTGGCTAAATAAAGCGAAAGGTCACAGTTCTGATCTATACTCAGAGATAGAGAAAGCCCGGCTAACGCCGGGTTTTTTTTAGCTCCGGGTACGCGAGCTCCTTGCCAACAGGGGTGCCAGTCTCCTAATGAGAACGGTAACAGGCCGCCAGGCCATCGTTTTTTTTGTAGTTACATCCTTGTATTGGCTGGCGAGCGGCGATTATTTTCTATTCGATGACGGCCCCGCAATCACACGCAACGCCGCCATCTCACAGCTGGATCTCGCGAGCGCTGGTGCCTGGCGCGATGCCATTCTCAGCAGCAATTCCGGTCCCACCGGGCGCCCACTGGCGATGTTCAGCCTGGCCGTGAACTCAGCCTGGCAGGACACCCTCTCGGCGATTCCTTTCAAGCTCACCAACCTGCTCATCCACCTGCTTTGCGGTCTCCTGTTACTGGGCTTCCTGCTGCAATTGCAGCGGGCGCAGTCTGCGGCGACGGTTTCGCGCCTTGGTGTTCCCGCCATGGGTCTGGCCGTTGCTCTTTGGCTGTTGGCGCCTCTGCATGTGTCCACGGTGCTGTACCCGGTGCAGCGCATGGCCCAGCTCGCGACCCTGTTCGTGCTGCTGGGGCTGTACCTGTATACCCGCTGGCGCAACCGCTGGGCTGAGCAGGGCGCATCCGTCGCAGAACTCGTGGCTGCGGGGCTGTGGCTGGGCCTGGTTACCGTCGCGGCGGTTATGTCCAAGGAAAACGGCCTGTTGCTGTTGTGGTTGCTGCCACTGGTCGAGTGGCTGTTCCTGCGCGGGTGCTGGGCAGGTGGTGAGCTGCCCTGGCTGCGGTGGCTGGCGCTGCTGGCCCTGTTGCTGCCACTGGTACTGGTGGCAGCCCTGTTGCTGGCGGCGCCGGAGTACATCCTGTCGGGCTATGGGCAGCGGGACTTCAGTTTCAACGAGAGGCTGCTGACCCAGTTGCGTGTGCTGTGGCACTACGTGAGCTGGTTTGTGGTGCCGCTGCCGGGGCAGCTGGGGTTCCTGCACGATGATATCCCGGTGTCGACCGGCTGGTTTGCGCCCGGCACCACCGCGCTTGCCGCTGTCGCCTGGGTGCTGTTGCTGGCGGCCGCCCTCCGCGCTGCTCGTGCCTGCCCGTGGTTGCTGTTCGGCCTGCTGTTTTTCCTCATTGGGCAGAGCATGGAATCCAGTGTGCTGGCCCTGGAAATGGTATTTGAGCACCGCAATTATCTGCCGTCTGTGGGCCTGGCCATGGTTCTGGCAGGGGCGCTGGGCGCGCTGGCCCGCCGCCTGCCCGCGCTGGATCCGCGCTTGTTGCTGTTGGTTATTGGCCTACCGCTGGTGCTCCTGCTGGGGCTGCGCACCCACACTTGGGGTGACGAGCTGCGGCTGGCGCAGTCCAATGCCCGCCACCATCCGGATTCGGCGCGCGGGCAGTATTTTCTGTCCCGGGCCCTGACCAAACGCTATGAGATTGCGCTGGCCCGGGATGGCCAGGCGGAGCTGGATGACCTCGTGGCGGCGCGGGCGGCGCTGCAGCGCATGGCGGCGCTGGAGCCCGATTCCATGGTGGCCCACGCGGCGCTCTACTTGCTGGATGCGCGCTGGTTCCCGGGTAACCCGGAGCAGGCCGCTGCTCTGAAGACACTCCAGGCTAGAGCCGGGAAACCGGTGCTATCGGCAGCGGAAATGAACGGCCTCAACGCAGTGCTGGACCACCTGCTGCGGGACTGCGGCCCGGGCGCGGCCCGGGCGCTGGCCCTGGTGGAGGCGCTGCGCACAACGGGCACCAATGCATTAGACTGGGACGTTGCGCGCTACAGCATTGCTCGTTGTGGCGTCGGTGATTTCGAGCCGTTGCAGCTGCTGGCGGAGCTCGAACAGCAGTACCCCGGCAATACTCGCGTCCAGTACCTGCGTCTCGCCGCGAGTGTGGAGGCCAATGACGTCGCCGCCATGTATGCGGCTGTGGCCCGCATACAGGCCCTGGATACAGGACGCCGGCAGGTGTCGCGGCTGCGCACGCTGGTGGCCGACTGATGCGGCGCGAGGAGTCCGGTTCGATGGCGAACCTCGCCCGGTCGGTATGGCCCTGCCTGTTGCTGGGAGCCTGCCTGGGCTTCACCCTCTGGGCTTACTGGCCCGGGCAGCTGGGCGGCTTCATCCTCGATGACCGCAGCAGCCTGCTGCGACTGCAAACCCTGGCGACGCACCCGCAGTGGTTCTGGGACTATGTATTCGGTGATCGCTCGGGCGGACTGGGGCGCTGGGTCTCCATGTTTACCTTTGCCCTGGAACATGCTTTCGTGGATGGCAGCGCGGCCACCCTCAAGCGCCATTCGATCCTGCTGCATGCACTCACCGGTGCCCTGCTGTTCTGGTTCGCCTACCTGCTGTGCCAGAGCCGGTGCTATCGCCACGCTGCGTGGCTGGCTCTGCTGGCCATGGCCCTGTGGTTGCTGGCGCCGCAGCAGACCAGCACGGTGCTGTATCCGGTGCAGCGCATGGCCATGCTGGCGGCTTTTTTTGTGCTCCTGGCCCTGGTCTTTTACCTCAAGGGGCGCGCGGTTCTCGGCACCAGTCGGGCCGCCTGGGGCTGGTGGGCGCTGTGTGCAGTCAGTCTCGGCCTGGCGCCTTTCGCCAAGGAAAACGGCTTGCTGGCGCTGCCGCTGATCGTGGTGGTCGAAGCCGCTTTCCTGCGTGGCAGGCTTGCTGACGGACGCGTGCAGCCGCTGCTGCGGTCCGGTTCCTGGGCGTTAATTGGTCTTGGGCTGCTGACGGTTGTGGCGTACTTCCTGGTTAACTTCGACAGTGTACAGCGTGGCTACGATGCCCGCAGTTTCACCCTGCAGGAGCGCCTGCTGACCCAGCCCGGGATACTCTGGGACTATGTGTTCCAGTTCTATTGGCCGGATCTTTCGCTGCTGGGCGTGTTCCACGATGATGTTCGCGTATCCGCTTCCCTGCTGGACCCGCCGGCGACGGCCTTCGCCCTGGCTGCCTGGTTGCTGCTGTTGGCGGCTTTGTCGTTTGCTGTATTACGGGGAATCACCTGGGCCACACCGCTACTGGGGCTGGTGCTGTTCTTCCTCGGCGCCCACAGCATGGAGTCCAGCTTCTTCGCTCTGGAGCTGTACTTCGAGCACAGGAATTACCTGCCGTCCGTTGCCCTGGCACTGTTGCCGGCGGTCCTCATAGGTGAGGTTGGGCGTCGCTGGATGCAGCTCTCGGCACCATTATTGGCGTGGGTCGCGGTGCCCGTGCTGTTGCTGGCCTTGAAGACCGTGTCCCAGGTGCAGATCTGGTCGAGTCCGACACTGTTGGCTCTGCATCACTGGCAGGGCCATCCGCAATCGGTGCGCGCCAATACTGACATGGCGACCCGCATGGCGCAGCTGGGGGATTTCGAGGCAGCGCTGGAGTTCTCCCGCGCGGGTTTTCATGCCAGTCTGACACAGAAAGCGGCGCGATTAGAGCGGGAGGGTGACTTCCGCCTGCGCAACATTGCCCTGGCCTGCATGGCACAGGTGCCTTTGCCGCGGGCGGAGTTGGCGAGCCTGGGTCGGACGCATCCCGAGCGGCCCATCGGGGATACCAACACTCTGGAGGTGATTGTCGGTTTGCAAAGCGCAGGCGAATGTCCGCAGTTTGAGTGGCAAGCGCTTGCCGACCACCTCGCAGCAATCTATCTGTCCGAGCCTGAGTCGGGCAGGGCATCGGTTGGTGTCTATACATCGCTGGCAGTATTGATGAATGCGCTGGAGCGAATGCAGGACGGCTCGGACTATGCCGGTCTTGGCCTGCAGCAGGCACCTGACAATACACAGCTGCTGCTCATGAGCCTGCACTTTGCCACGGTACTGGGCGAGACCGGGCGGGTCGATGAACTGAAGAAGCGGTTGCTTGACCTGCAACGGGAGGGCAGGCTGTCGGCGGCTGACGCGGCTAACCTGCAGATCTACCTGTAATCATTTCGTGCTCTGCGCGCGGGTGGTGGGTCCTGCGTCAGCCGCCACAAGCATCCACGGTTCACACCTGTTGCCGAATTGCTCTATAGTCGGGCTGCGGTCTGGGTTGCAGGCGCAGGATAAGGGAATACCGTGCGAAGTGAAATGTCGTTTTCCATCGTCATCCCGGCGAAGAACGAAGAGCAGGGTCTGGGCGAGCTGTTGCCCCGGCTGCGGAAGTTGTACCCAGACCAGCAGATCCTGGTGGTGGACGATGGCTCCACCGATGGCACCCGTCGGGTCTGCGAGTCCGCCGGGGTCGAGGTGCTGGTGCAGCCCTATTCCAAGGGCAACGGGGCCGCCATCAAGGCCGGTGCGCTGGCTGCGGAGGGCGAGTATGTCGTCTTCATGGATGGCGATGGCCAGCACAATCCCGAGGATGTCGAGCGCTTGCTGGCGCTGGTGGGGGAAGGTTACGACCTCGTGGTGGGCGCCCGCAGCGGGCGGGGCATGCAGGCCAGCATTGCCCGCTGGAGCGCCAATGCGTTCTACAATCGGCTCGCCAGCTGGATGGTCAACCGGCGCATCGATGATCTCACCTCCGGTTTCCGGGCCGTTAACCGGCGCAAGTTCCTCGGCTTCCTGTACCTGCTGCCCAATGGCTTCAGTTATCCCACGACCTCGACCATGGCGTTTTTTCGTGCCGGTTATTCGGTGGGATTTGTGCCGATTGACGTCAGCCAGCGGCTCGGCAAGAGTCACATCAATGTGCTCCGGGACGGGGTGCGGTTCTTCCTGATCATCTTCAAGATCGGCACCCTGTATTCGCCGCTCAAGGTGTATTTTCCGGTATCGGTGCTGATGGCGGGGCTCGGGGTTGTCAACTATCTGGGTGCTGCGCTCACCAGCGGCTCCTGGCGTTTCAGCAACATGAGTACGCTGCTGGTGCTCGCGGGCATGATCGTCTTCCTGATCGGGCTGCTGTCAGAGCAGCTCACCAATCTGCAGTACAAGGATGCGGATCACGAGTGAGTGCGGCGGTGCTGACCGCCCGGGGTTACGGAATATGCAGGGCCAGCGTTTCCTTCACCTGCTCCATCACCACATAGCTGGTCGATTCCTGTACACCGGGCAGGGTCAGCAGGGTCTCCCCCAAAAAAGCACGGTAGGCATTCATGTCCGCCACCCGGGCCTTGATCAGGTAGTCGAAATTGCCCGACACCAGGTAGCACTCCTGCACCTCGGGTAATTCAAAGGCGCTCTGCTTGAATTCCTCGAAGATGTCCTGGGAGGTGCGGCTCAGGCGTATCTGCACGAAAACCACCAGCCCGGCGTCGAGAAAATCCGGATTGAGAATCGCCTGGTAGCCGCGGATCACGTCCTCCCGTTCCAGCCGCTTGATCCGCTCCTTGCAGGGGGTGGTGCTGAGGCCTACCTGCCGCGCCAGTTCCGCGTAGCTTGTGCGCGCGTCCTGCTGCAGCAGGCGCAGCAGACGGCGATCGGTGCGATTGAGGGTGTGCAGTTTGCGTTCCATGGTACTCCACCGTCAGTTTGGTTATATCGCGGCGTTGCGGCTGCATATTACGCTTCTATGATGGTTGTTTGCACTGAATATTTCGCGATATAAAGCTGAAAACGCTGTTCTGGGTGCAAAGATACAGAGGAAAAGTTCGAGATTCCCGTCTAGGATGCGCGCTATCACTAACCGCTCTCGGGGAGCACAGTCATGTTGATCGGCGTTCCAAAGGAAATAAAAAATCACGAATATCGCATCGGCCTCACCCCTGCCGGGGTGCGCGAGCTGGTGCACGATGGCCACCGGGTGCTGGTGCAGCAGGACGGCGGTGAGCCGATCGGCTTTGACGACGCCCAGTACCTGGACGCCGGCGCGGAGATTGTCGCCAGCCCGGAGGAGATATTCGCCCGCGCGGAGATGATCATCAAGGTCAAGGAGCCCCAGCCGGCGGAGTGCAAGCTGCTGCGTCCGGGGCAGATCCTGTTCACCTATCTGCACCTGGCGCCGGACCCGGAGCAGGCCCGTGCCCTGCTGGCTTCCGGCGCCACCTGCATTGCCTACGAAACGGTCACCTCGGCGGGCCACGGCCTGCCGCTACTGGCGCCGATGAGCGAGGTGGCCGGCCGCATGGCGATCCAGGCCGGTGCCCACAATCTGGAAAAAGCCCAGGGTGGCAACGGTGTCCTGCTCGGCGGTGTGCCCGGCGTTGAGCCGGCCAAAGTGCTGGTGATTGGCGGCGGCGTGGTCGGCATCAACGCCGCCCGCATGGCCATGGGCATGGGTGCTGACGTGACCCTGCTGGACCGGGATCTCGGCCGCCTGAAGGAACTGGACATGGTCTTCGGCGGACGCCTGAAAACCGTGTACTCGACCAAGGAAGCCGTCGAACGCTATGCGCTGGAGGCGGATCTTGTGGTCGGCGCGGTGTTGATCCCCGGCGCCTCGGCGCCGAAGCTGATTTCCCGCGAGCTGGTGGGGCGCATGAAGAAGGGCGCGGTGATGGTGGATGTCGCCATCGATCAGGGCGGCTGCTTCGAGACCAGCAGGGCCACTACCCACCAGGATCCTACCTACGTGGTCGACGGCGTCGTGCACTACTGCGTGGCCAACATGCCTGGCGGCGTGGCGCGCACTTCCACCATCGCCCTGACCAATGCCACCTTGCCCTACGCGGTGAAACTGGCCCGGGACGGCGTCAGTGCAGCTCTGGAAGCTGACCCGCACCTGCGCCATGGTCTCAATGTCCATGCCGGCATGGTGACGCATCCGGCGGTGGCCGAGGCGCTGGGCCACGAGTACGTGGAGCCGATGGCGGCGCTGGAGCGCAAGCCGCTGTAGGAGCGCACTCTGTGCGCGATTCGCTTGTTGCCGGCGGAGCGGATTGATCGCCCGCTGACGAGGTGAATGGCCGCGCAGCGGCCAGAGAGGGTGGCCTGGGCCACGAGGTGAATGGCCGCGCAGCGGCCAGAGAGGGTGGCCTGGGCCAGCGGACTCCTACAGGACTGGGTGCGGCGTTGGCCTAGCAACCGTATTTCGCCTTCGCCTCCCGCCGCCGGGCGTGCAACACCGGCTCGGTGTAGCCGCTGGGCTGTTCGCGCCCCTTCAGTACCAGGTCCAGTGCCGCCTGAAACGCGACGCTGTCGCTGAAGTCCGGCGCCATGTTGCGGTAGGCCGGGTCGCCGGCATTCTGCTGGTCCACCACCGCCGCCATCCGTTCCAGGGTCTCCATCACCTGCGCTTCGCTGCAGACGCCGTGGTGCAGCCAGTTGGCGATGTGCTGGCTGGAGATGCGCAGGGTGGCGCGGTCTTCCATCAGGCCGACGTCGTTGATGTCCGGCACCTTGGAGCAACCCACGCCCTGTTCGACCCAGCGCACCACGTAGCCGAGGATACCCTGGGCGTTGTTGTCCAGTTCGCGCTGGATATCCTTGGCGCTCAAACCTTCTGCGCCCTTCAAGGGGATACAGAGGATGTCGTCCAGCGAGGCTCGCGGCCGCGACTTCAATTGTTCCTGCCGCGCCGCCACGTTGATCTCGTGGTAGTGGGTGGCGTGCAGGGTGGCGGCTGTCGGTGAGGGTACCCAGGCAGTGCTGGCACCGGCGCGGGGGTGGCCGCTCTTGGCGGCGAGCATGTCTGCCATCAAGTCCGGCATCGCCCACATGCCCTTGCCGATCTGGGCCCGGCCCTGCAGCCCGCAGGCGAGGCCGATGTCGACGTTCCAGTCCTCGTAGGCATTGATCCAGGGTTCCTGCTTCATGGCGCCCTTGGGTGTCATGGCGCCGGCTTCCATGCTGGTGTGGATCTCGTCGCCGGTGCGGTCCAGGAAGCCGGTATTGATGAACGCCACCCGCTCCCGGGCCCGCTCGATGCAGGCCTTGAGGTTGACCGTGGTGCGCCGCTCCTCGTCCATGATGCCCAGCTTGATGGTATTGCGCGCCAGCCCCAGGGCGTCCTCGATACGGTCGAACAGTTCGCAGGTGAAGCTCACTTCCTCCGGGCCGTGCATTTTCGGCTTGACGATGTACACGCTGCCGCGGCGGGAATTGTGCAGGGGGCCGGCGCCGCGCAGGTCGTGCAGGGCGATCATGGCGGTGAACATGCCGTCCATGATGCCTTCGGGAATCTCGTTGTCATCGGCGTCGAGGATGGCGTCGTTGCTCATCAGGTGGCCGACGTTGCGCACGAACATCAGGCTGCGGCCCGGCAGCACCAGCTCGCCACCGTCGGCGCCGGTGAACACCCGGTCAGGATTCAGGCGCCGGGTGAGGGTGTCGCTGCCCTTGCGGAAGGAGTCCTCAAGGTCGCCGCGCATCAGCCCCAGCCAGTTGCGATAGACCACCACCTTGTCGGCGGCATCCACCGCGGCGATGGAGTCCTCGCAGTCCTGGATGGTGGTCAGGGCCGCTTCCAGCACCACATCCTTGACGCCGGCGGCGTCGCTGGCGCCGATGTCGCTCAGGGGGTCGATCTGGATGTCGATGTGCAGGCCGTTGTGGCGCAGCAGGATGTTGCTGGGCGCGTTGCGCTCGCCACTGTAGCCGCGGAACTGGCTCGGGTCCGAAAGGGCGGTAATCTGGCCCTCATCCAGCACCACCTGCAGGCAGCCGTTGACGACCGTATAGGCCTTGGCCTGACTGTGGTCGCCGGTGGACAGGGGGCAGTGGCGATTGAGGAAGTCCCGCGCCCAGGCGATGACTTTCGCGCCACGCACCGGATTGTAGCCGCCGGCGCGTTCAGCGCCGCCGTCCTCGGGGATCACGTCGGTGCCGTAGAGGGCGTCGTAGAGGCTGCCCCAGCGCGCGTTGGCCGCGTTCAGGGCATAGCGTGCATTCATGACCGGCACCACCAGCTGGGGGCCGGCCAGGGTGGCGATCTCCTCATCCACGTTTTCCGTGCTGATGTTGAAATCGGCCGGCTCCGGCAGCAGGTAGCCGATCTCCTGCAAAAAGGCCTTGTAGGCGGCGCGGTCGTAGTCGGGGCCGGGGTGGGCGCGGTGCCAGTCGTCTATCTGCTGCTGGATGGTCTCGCGCCGGGCCAGCAGCTCCCGGTTGCGGGGGCCCAGATCGTGCACAATGGCATCGAGGCCGGTCCAGAACTGTGCTGGCGAGACGCCGGTGCCGGGGGCGATGTCCTGTTCCAGCAGAGTGTGCAATTCGGTGGCAATGCGCAGGCGGCCTTCGGTAGTGCGGTCGGTCATGGTCTGTCCTCATGTTCTGGCCGGGGCCAACAGATGCAGCCCCGCAATCCAAAATAACAGTCTACGGGCTGGGCGCAAGATTTAGCCAATTTATCGTTTTTATCGTGACCATTCTTTATCTGAATGCCTATTCCTTACGGCAACGGCGGCTGGTCGTCCAGCTCCCGGGCCGTATCCGCAATCAGCTTGCGCAGCCAGCGGTTGGCGGGATTGTGTTGCAGCAGCGGGCTCCAGGCCATTTTCAACTGCAGCGGCGGGATCGCCAGCGGCGGCTCCCGCAGCACCACCCGCGGGTTGTTGCGCTTGAGCAGGGCAGCGCGGGTGGGCAGGGTGACGATCAGGTCGTTTTGCTCGGCCAGGGTCATGGCGGCCTGGTAGTGGCGGGTGAACACGCGGATCTGCCGTTTCTTGCCGATCTTCGCCAGTGCCGCGTCCACCCAGCCGAGACGCTGGACATCGTCCGGATCCACGCCGACACCGACACCCATGCCGGTCTTGCTGACCCAGATATGCTTGGCCTGCAGGTAGTTGTCCAGGGTGAAATCCTCCAGCACCGGATTCTCCGGACTCAACAGGCAGGAAAAGCTGTCGTTCCAGAGGTGGATCTGGTGGAAGGACTGGGGCATGGAATCGAAGCGGTTGATCACCATGTCCACCTTGCCGCGCTCGACATCGAGGAAGCTGACATCCGAGGGGGTCATGATATCCAGGGTCAGGCCCGGGGCCAGTACCCGCAGCTTGCCCAGTACCGCCGGCAGCAGGGTGGACTCGGCGTAGTCGCTGGCCATGATGCGGAATACCCGCGACGCCTGTGCGGGCTCGAAAGCGGTGCGTGGCTGCACCGCCTGCTCGATATTCATCAGCACGTCCCGCACCAGCGGTTCCAGCTCCAGGGCGCGTTCGGTCGGGGTCATGCCGTCGGAGGTGCGCACCAGCAGGGGGTCGTCGAACAGGGTGCGCAACCGGCGCAGGCCGTTGCTCATGGCGGGCTGGGACAGGTTCAACTGCTGCGCGGCCTGGGTGACGTTGCGCTCCCGCAGGAGGGCGTCGAGGTAGACCAGCAGGTTGAGGTCGATACGGTTCAATTGCACGGGCAAGGCCTATTCATGGGGTAAATGGCGAGGATGAAGGCAATAGATTGGGCAAATTATACGCGGGTGGCTAGAATTGCCAAGGTGGTGTTGGTGACGCTGTGGACTTGTGGTTGATGTGTGGGAGCTCGCTGGCCCAGGCCACCTTCTCTGGCCGCTGCGCGTCCATTCACCTTGTCAGCGAGCGATCGCCCATGGAGCGATCGCCCACGGAGTGGGCTCCCACAGTTTGGGTTCCCACAGTTTGGGTTCCCACAGTTTGGGTCCCGCAGCCGTTATAATGCGCCCTTTTACCAGACCAGATGCAGCAACAGAAGGAACCTGCCAGCCATGAGCCACTACCGCGCCCCCATCGAAGACATGAGCTTCCTGATCGAGGAACTGCTGGATGTGGGAGGCACCCTGGGTGCGCTGCCGGCGTTTGCCGAGCTGGGCCTGGGTCCGGAGCTCACGTCCGCGCTGCTCGATGAAGGCGCCAAATTTGCCGGCGGGGTCCTTGCGCCCCTGCGCCGGACAGGGGACCAGCAGCCCGCGACCTGTGCGGACGGGGCCATCACCCTCACCCCCGGTTACGGTGATGCCCTGCAGCAGCTGGGCGCTGGCGGCTGGATGGGTATTTCCTCCGATCCCGAATATGGCGGCCAGGGCCTGCCGGAACTCTACGCCACTGCCGCCTGTGAAATGTGGAACAGTGCCAACCTGGCCTTTGGCCTCGCGCCCATGCTCAGCAGTGGAGCCGCGCTGGCCATTCATGCCCACGGCACCGAGGAACAGAAGCAGCTGTACCTGCCGAAGATGCACGCGGGCGAGTGGGCCGGCACCATGAACCTGACCGAGTCCGGCGCCGGGTCCGACCTCGGGGTGATGAAAACCCGCGCCATTCCCGAGGGCGATCACTACCGCATCCACGGCCAGAAAATCTACATTACCTGGGGCGATCACGACGCCACCGACAATATCATCCACCTGGTGCTGGCCAAGCTGCCCGATGCTCCCGAGGGCAGCCGCGGCATCTCCCTGTTCCTGGTGCCGAAGTTCCTGGTCAATGCCGATGGCAGCCTGGGTGAGCGCAACGATGTCTACCCGGTGTCGACCGAGCACAAGCTCGGCATTCACGGCAGCCCCACCTGCGTGATGGCCTTCGGTGACGGCGACGGCGCCATTGGCTACCTGGTCGGGGAGGAGAACCGCGGTCTCGCCTGCATGTTCACCATGATGAACGAGGCCCGCCTCAAGGTCGGTGTGCAGGGCCTGGGCGCCGCCGAGGGGGCCTATCAGAAGGCCGTGACCTATGCCCGCGAGCGGGTCCAGGGGGGCGTCGCCATCATCGGGCACCCGGACGTGCGGCGCATGCTGCTGACCATGAAATCATTGATCGAGGCCATGCGCGCTTTTGTCTATACCGAGGCGGTGACCATGGACCTGGCCCATCGCGGGCCCGAGGACGACCGTGCGGGACAGCAGTTCCGCATCGACCTGATGATCCCGGTGATCAAGGGCTGGCTGACGGAGGTGGGACAGGAGCTGACGTCCCTCGGCGTGCAGGTCCATGGTGGCATGGGCTATATCGAGGAGACCGGCGCCGCCCAGTACCTGCGTGATGTACGCATCACTTCGATTTACGAGGGTACCAACGGTATCCAGGCGGCGGATCTGGTCAGCCGCAAACTGGGCCGCGACCAGGGCGGAGCCATGCGCGATGCGCTGGCGCAGGTGGCCGATACCGTGGCCGAGCTGAAGCAGCACGAGGCCGGTGATCTGCAGCAAATCGGCGCCGCCCTGGAGCATGCCCTGGCAGACACCGAGGAGGCGACCGGACAGGTGCTGGAGGCACTGGCGGCGGACCCCGCCGTGGCCCTCGGCGCCTCCTTTGACTACCTGATGCAGTGCGGCTACCTGTTCGGCGGCTGGCACCTGGCGCGCTCCGCACTGCTGGCCAGTGCGCGCATGGCGGCGGGCGCGGACAACGACTTCTACCCGCGCAAGATCGCCACCGCGCGCTTCTATGCCGAGCAGATCCTGCCTCGCTGCACCGCGCACGCCGGTGCCATCGCTACTGCAGCGGGCGCCCTCAACAGCTACCCTGCCGACTGGCTGTAGGAGCGCACTCCGTGCGCGATCAAGCCTGTCGCCCGCGGACAAGGTGAATGGCCGCGCAGCGGACAGAGAAGGTGGCCTGGGCCAGCGGGCTCCCACATCCTACCCGCCACGCCTTTTGGGACACCAGTGATGCTTCTAATTTCCACACCTGACCTGACCGATGCCGCGCCGGACGCGGCGGTCATTGAGCTGCAGTTTCGCAACTTCGGCGCCCACCCGCGCTTCTCCGGCCAGGTCGTCACCATCAAGTGCCACGAGGACAACTCGCTGGTCAAGCAGTGTGTGAGCGAGTCCGGTGCGGGCAGGGTGATCGTGGTCGACGGCGGTGGTTCCCTGCGCCGCGCCCTGCTGGGTGACATGCTGGCGGAGGAGGCCGCGCGCAACGGCTGGGCCGGGCTGGTGATCAACGGCGCGGTGCGCGATGTGGACGAGATTGCCGCGACCGCTCTGGGGGTAAAGGCCCTGGGCGCGACGCCGCTGAAGACCGAGAAGCGCGGGGAAGGCCAGCGCGATATCGTGCTGCAGATCGGCGGTGCCCGCATCGCCCCGGGGGACTTCCTCTACGCCGATAACAACGGCGTGATCGTCAGCTCGCGGGCGCTGCTGTAGGCGGGTTCAGTCCAGCAGGCGCAGGGACAGGTCCAGGGCCTTGCTGTCCTTGGTGAGCGCGCCAATCGAGATATAGTCGACGCCGGTTTCCGCGACCTCCCGCAGGTTGTCGCTGGTGATGTTGCCGGAGGCTTCCAGTTCCAGGCGCCCGGCTACCAGTGCCACCGCCTGGCGCATGTCCTGGAGGCTGAAGTTGTCCAGCATCACCCGGTCGGCACCCGCGGTCACTGCCTGCTGCAGTTCCTCCAGATTCTCCACTTCGACTTCAACCGGTTTGTCCGGGGCCTGCGCTCGAGCCTGGCTGACTGCGGCGGCAATCCCGCCGCAGGCGCTGATGTGATTCTCCTTGATCAGGAAGGCGTCATACAGGCCCATGCGGTGGTTGTAGCAGCCGCCGCAGCGCACCGCATATTTCTGCGCCTTGCGCAGGCCGGGTATGGTCTTGCGGGTATCCAGCAGGCGCACGCCGGTGCCCGTGACCATGGCGGCGTAGTGGCTGCAGCGGGTGGCGGTGCCCGACAGCAACTGCAGAAAATTGAGGGCGGCACGCTCGGCGGTGAGCAGGGAGCGGGCGGGGCCGTGGGCGGTAAACAGGGTGCTGCCGGCCTGAACGTGCGCCCCGTCCTCGGCGCTCCACTCCAGGGTCACGGCCGGATCCACCTGGTGAAAAACCGCGTCCACCCAGGCGCGGCCGCAGAGGATGCCGTCCTCGCGGGTGATTACCCGGGCGCTGGCGTGGGTAGCCTCGGGAATCAGGGCGGCGGTGATGTCGCCGCTGCCGATGTCCTCCGCCAGCGCGGCGCGCGCATTGTCCTGGATGTCGGTGTCGGTGAGCGCGGGCATGGCTGTAGGTATCCTGATGGTTGCGGCAGAGTGCGGGGCGGAATTGTAGCAGCAGTATCGGTCCGCGTTGAGCCCCCGGCGGGGCTCGTCTATGATGGCCGAAACGGGGCGGGCAGGGCATGCACTACACACTGGACAAGGGCTGGGTACAGCAGGCGCGGCGCGTGGCTTCTCCCAACTGCGGGCCACGGCCAGCGGGGGTCGAGCCGGAACTGATCGTGATCCACAATATTTCCCTGCCGCCGGGCTGTTTTGGCGGCGACGAAGTGGAGCGCCTGTTCTGCAACTGCCTGGACTGGAGCGCGCACCCCTACTTCGAGGAGATCCGCGGCCTGCAGGTATCGGCGCACTTCCTGCTGCGCCGCTGCGGTGAACTGGTGCAGTTCGTGGCGGTGGACGATCGCGCCTGGCATGCGGGCCGGTCCTGCTGGCGGGGTCGCGACAACTGCAATGATTTCAGTATCGGCATTGAGTTGGAGGGCAGCGATGAATTGCCCTACACCGATGCGCAGTACCGGACCCTGGCGGCACTGACCCGGGCCCTGCTGGCGCACTACCCCGCACTCGACCGGGAGCACCTGGCGGGGCATGCGGACATTGCCCCGGGCCGCAAGACGGATCCCGGCCCCGCCTTTGACTGGCCGCGCTACCGCGCCAGCCTGGCAGTTGCAGGAGAGCAGGCATGAATTTCCTCGCATTTATGATCGCCCTGGCCCTGCGCCAGTTGTGGGGCGCGGAAGCCTGGCTGCACCGCGACAGCTGGTGGCTTGAATGGCGGCAGCGGGCCCGCGGGCTCGGTCTGCTGCCCTGGGTGCAGATGGTGCTGACGGTTGGCCTGCCGCTGCTGCTGGCGCTGCTGGTGCTGGATCTGCTGCGGCCGCTGCTGTTTGGCCTGCCCTGGATTATCGCTGCCGCACTGGTGCTGCTGTATGCCTTTGGCCGCGGCGACTTCCATGCCCGTATCGCCCGCTACCGCGATTATTGCGAACGCGACAACCGTGAGGGCGCCTGGCTGTATCTGCGCGAGGAACTGCATGCGGGTGACCCGCTTGAGGTCGACCCCGGCCTGGAGCCCGACCAATTGCACCAGCAACTGCAGGCCACTCTCTATTACGACGGCTTCCAGCGCTGGTTCGCGGTGGTGTTCTGGTTTGTGCTGCTGGGGCCGGTGGCGGCCCTGGGCTATCGTCTGCTGCAACAGTACCGCGCAGCGGAGGGGGGCGAGGGGCCAGCGGCAAGCATACTGTTTCTGCTGGACTGGCTGCCCGCTCGCCTGTTGCTGGTCACCTTTACCCTGGCGGGGGATTTTGTCCGCAGCCGCGATGAGCTGGTCGCGGCGCTGCTCGATCCCTGGGCCGACAGCCAGAGCCTGCTGCTGGTGGTAGGCAGTGCGGCGGCCGGCTCTGCCACCGACACTTCAGCGTCCCGCCAGGCCGCCGGAGAGGTCACTGCCCTGGCTGGCCTGATGACCCGCAGCGCCGTGGTCTGGGTGGTGCTGATCGCGGTACTGGCGATATTCGCATAGGCGTGCCGCCGCCCGGGGGACGTCAAATGCGACCAAAACAGGCAGGCGGGGAGCACCCCTGCTAAACTTTGCTGAACGCACGGTTGTCCATAGCAGCACAGGTTTGCCTATGCCGGAATATTCCCGCACGGACGCGACGCTGCCCTCGGTGTTTGCCAGGCTGGCGGTAAACCAGGCCCGCACTGCCCGGGTAGTGACGATTGTTTTTCATCCCGACCCGAACCGGATCGGGGAGCGCTGGCTGGTTCCCGAGCCCAGCTCCCGGAGGCTGGTGCTGGGGCGTCAGCAGCCGCTGTTCAGCCCCGCTGCCACGGGCGATGCCCGGCCCCTGGATGATCCCCATATCAGCCGCCAGGCCCTGTCCCTGTCTTTCAGCGCTGCCGGAGTGACGCTCGAACCGCTGCCGGCTGCCTGCCGCTGTCGCATCGACGGCACTTGGGTCAGCACGGCGCAAACCCTGGACCGCGCTGCCCTGCGCCGCGGTATCGCCCTGCAACTGGCGCACAGCGTGGTGCTGCTGTTGCGCGAGCAGCCCGTGCCCCCGGAGCCATTGACGAGCATGTTGCAGGAGGCGGATGACGCCGCCCTGTGTGGCAGCAGCTTCTACATGCAATCCCTGCGGCAGCAAATTGCCCGGGTGGCGGACAGTGGCCTCGATGTGCTCATTCGGGGCGAAACCGGTAGCGGCAAGGAACTGGTGGCGCGAGCCCTGCACGCCCGCAGCGAACGCCGGTCGGGTCCCCTGGTGGCGGTCAACATGGCGGCGATTCCCGCGGGTGTTGCACCCGCGGCCCTGTTTGGCAGCGTCCGCGGCGCCTTCACGGGTGCCGATCGCAACAATCGGGGTTACTTCCAGCAGGCCGCGGGCGGCAGCCTGTTCCTGGATGAAGTCGGCGATACCCCGGACGACGTCCAGCCGCAACTGCTGCGCGTCCTGCAGGAGCGGGAGGTGCAACCGGTGGGCGGCCAGCTGGAAAAAGTGGATGTGCGGGTCATCTCGGCCACTGATGCAGCCCTGGACGGACCGGCCAGCAGCTTCCGCAGCGCCCTGCGCCACCGCCTCGGCAGTGCCGAGGTACAGCTGGCGCCACTGCGCGCTCACCCCGAGGATATCGGCGAATTGTTCTGTCACTTCATCAACCGGGCCTGTACCGAGATCGGGCGCTCACCGCTGCTGCCGGAGCCGGGCGCGGATGAGTTGCGGGTTGCCCAATGGGCGGAGCTGTTTCACCTCTGCCTGCGCCATGTGTGGCCGGGCAATGTCCGCGAACTGGCCAATTGCGCTCGCCAGGTGGTCCTCGACAGTGACATCGGGATCCAGCCTCCAGCGCTGTTGTTGCAGCAGTCGGCGGCAGCCGTGGCCGAGGAGTACGCGCAAACCGATGAACGGGTTCCCGTGCAACTCGGAGACAATGCCCTGCGCGCGCTGCTGGAACAGGAGTGCTATGAAGTCGCTGCGGCGGCACGGCGCGCCGGAATGAGTCGCCAGGCTCTCTACCGGCGCTTGCCCGAACTCGGCTTGCGGCTGGCTGCACAGGTGCCCGAGACAGAGCTGCAGCAGGCGCTGGTCGACGGCGATGGCGATGTCAGGGCGGCGGCAATGTTGCTGCGGGTGTCCACGGTTGCCCTGCGCGGTCGGCTGCGCAATCGCCCCGGTGACCTGGACGCTGGCGACCGGGTGTGAGTATCGAGGACAGGATCGGTCCCTACCGTATTCTCCGGCTGATCCGGCGCGGTGGCCAGGGCTCGATTTTCCTCGGTTTCGACGACCGCCTGGACCGGCGCATCGTGGCGAAGCTCTACACCTTGCCGGCGGACCCGGCGCGCAGCAAGCAGGTGTTGCAGGAAGCGCAGCTGGTGGCGGGGCTGGACAGTCCGCGGGTGGTCAAGATCTACGATGTGATTGTCGGTGATACCCACCTGGCCATGATCATGGAGTATGTGCCCGGGTGTGATCTGGAACAATTGCTGGGCTGTTGCGATCTCTCGCTCGCCAGCATACTGGTGGTGGCAGGCGATGTCGCCGCAGCGATCGCCCTGGCGCGGCAGCAGCGTATCGTCCACGGTGACCTCAAGCCGGGCAATGTGCTGGTAACGACAGACGGCCGGGTCAAGTTGACCGATTTTGGCATCGCCCAGGCACAGGGCAGTCCTGACGGTGGCCGTGGCAGTCTTTCCTGTCTGTCGCCGGAGCAGCTGCAGGGGAGGCCGCTGGATGTGCGCTCCGATCTGTTTGCGCTCGGCTGCCTTCTGTTCCGCATGCTCGCTGGCCACCACCCCTTCCTGCGTAACGGTGTTGTGGATCCGTCAGCCCTGCTGCGGGAAGCGCCAGCGCTGCCGGCAACGCTCGCGGATGGTACACCGCTGCCGCCGGCCCTGTCTGACCTGGTGTATGAGTTGCTGGCCGTGGATCCTGAACGGCGTCCCCAAAATACCCACGAGGTACGCCAGCGCCTGCACGAAATTGCCTCCGGGCTGCCGCGCACGCTGCACCGCCCGCTGGCGGAAGAGGCGCGGCCCGCCTTCCGGGAGGAGACCGCAGACGATTTGCCGCTGCAGATCCCCGGCAGTCTGCGCCATCAGGGCCGGTCCCGCATGCCCCTGCGCCCCGGCCAGTGGTCGCTGTTCGGCTTCGGTCGCCACTGGCGCCGTCGTCAGTGGCTGGCGGCAGCGGCCGCGTCTGCCGGGATGTTGGCGGCGCTGCTGGTCTGGCTCTGGCCCACCAGTTATCGCGTCCATGTGCCGCAGCCGCAGATCGTGATCGAGGCAGGGGCGACCCTGCCCGGGGGGCGGGATACGGCCTGGCTGCTGGGTCAGGTCAGGGACCAGGCGCTGCAGCTTGAGCCGGGGCTGGTGTTCAGCGGCGAGCTGCCGCCTTTTCGTTCTCGCATCCTGGACCGCAGCCTCGCCACCCTGCGGCAACCGCCGGCACCGGAACAGCTGCGGATAGCCCTGCACTGCCAGCAGGCCTGGTGCGTGCTCGGCCTCGAGCGGGAGCGCGCGACCTGGCGCCGCTATCGCCAGGCGCTGTTGCTGGCCAATGCCCCCGCGGCACACTGGCAACAGCTGATTGGCCTGACGCTGGCGGAGCTGTTTGCCGCGGATGGCTGAGCGGGCGCTTCAGGCGCCGAGGTTGTCCGCGCCTACTGCCTGTACCGCTGCCAGCAGTGCCGCGTTGCGCGGCGCGGGCACGCCATGCTCCCGGCCCCGGGCCAGGAGGTAGCCGGTCAGGTAGTCTATTTCAGTTGCGCGGCCAGCCAGAACATCCTGTAGCATGGAGGAGCGGTTGTCGGCAGTGGCGGCAATCACCGCCATGACCTGTTGCCGGAGGTTGCTTACCGCCCGTTGCTGGCCGGCAGCAATGCCTATTGCGCTGATTTCCGCACACAGTTCGCCGACCAGCGCCGCCAGTTGCGGCCGCTGCGCCAGCTCGCCATTGCGGCAGCGATACAGGGCGGTGACGGGATTGATGGCGCAGTTGATGGCCAGCTTGCGCCAGAGCACAGTGTCTATGTCGGCGCTCCACTCACAGCTGGCTGGCAGCGCCAGCCAGGTCTGGAACCAGTCCGGCGCTGCAACCCGGCCCGGCTGGCCGATCAGCGTGCTGCCCTGTCCTGCGTGGCAGATGGCGCGGCGTCCCTCCCGGAACGCGCCCTCGGTGGTGCTGCCACTGAAGCAGTCCAGCTGTGGCCAGCGCGCGCGCACCTGTTGCTGGTAACCCATGCCATTGGCGAGCATAACGACCACCGCGCCCGGGGCCAGACGGTGGGCGACGCCGGCGATGGCGGCGACGATGTCATAGGCTTTGGTGCACACCAGCAGGTGGCTGATCGGGCCGCTGTCGCTGCTGGCGGAGACGCTGAACCGGGAGGTTTGCCGCTGCTCGCCGCGGCGCAGGGTGAGCGCTGCAGTGCCCACAGCCAGGTCGGGGTCCTCTGCCCGCAACAACAGGGTGCAGGGTGTGCCCGCTGTCTGCAGCAGGCTGGCGAACAGGCCGCCGATAGCCCCGGCGCCGAGAATGTGCCAGTGCTGCACAGCTATCTCAGCCGCTGACGGGGATTGCAAAGCGGCGCGGGCAGACTACCATGGGGCTCCAGAACATTGCGGTAAACCGGGGACATGCACTATGCCATCTTTTGACGTTGTATCGGAAGTCGACCTGCACCAGCTCACCAATGCAGTTGACCAGGTTTCCCGGATTATCGGCAACCGCTTCGATTTCAAGGGTGTGGATGCGGGCTTCGAGCGCGAGGAGCGCACCGTCGTCCTGTATGCGGAAGCTGAATTCCAGCTGGCACAGATGGAGGACATGCTGCGCAGCGCCCTGATCAAGTGCGACATCGACCCGGAGGCGATGGAGTGCGGAGAGCCCAGCGCCAGCGGTAAACAGGTGCGGCAGTCCATCACCCTGCGCCATGGCCTCGACAGCCAGCAGTGCAAGACCATCGTCAAGACCCTGAAGGACGCCAAGCTGAAGGTGCAGGCGCAGATCCAGGGTGACCAGGTGCGGGTGACCGGCAAGAAACGCGACGACCTGCAGCAGGCCATCGCCCTGCTCAGGGAAAGCCCTGTCGGTCTGCCGTTGCAGTTCAGCAACTTCCGCGACTGAACCTGGCGCGGCCAGTCCCGTCAGCTGCCGGGCAGCGCTCGCAGGCGTGCTTCCAGCAGCGTGTGCTTGCGTGCCAGGTAGTCGGCGGGCGGTGGTTCCGGGGCGAGCAGGTACCACAGGAGCTCCAGATAGCGATAGGCGCATTCGAAGCCGAGCAAGCGCTCCTTTTCACCGGGCAGGGGCGCCCTGCCCAGATAGGCTTGCAGCAGCGCTGCGACCGCTGCATCGGTCCACTCGTCACCCGCGATAACCGCAGCCAGGTCAAACCAGATTGGCCCCATGGCGGCATATTCCCAGTCCACCGCCCACAAGCGGCCGTCGTGGCCAAGGCGGTTGGCCCGCAGCAGATCGTTGTGGCACAGCGTCAGCGGACCGCCGTTGGTGGCCAGCCGCGGCAGCAGTGCGGCAATCATGGCGGCCGCGCCGCGCAGGGATTGCCAGCGGTCCGGCTGGCCCTGGCGCAGACCGTGCTCGCTGCGACGGCAGCGCTCGGCGAGATCCAGCCGGGCATGCACCGCGGGCAGGCGGTGGATCCGCTGCAACAAGCGGGCAACTGCCGCCGGGTCGTCCGCGTTGGCATCATCGGTGGCGAGATGGTCGCAGACCAGGGCGCCCAGTTCCGGGTTGCAGTAGCGCGGTGCCGGCGCGATGCCCGCCGCGTGGGCCTGCTGCAGGATGCGCCATTCGAGCTGGCGACTGAGGCCGTTGGCGGCGGGATTGATGCCGTCGAGCCGCAGGACGAAACGCCGCTCCCCGCTCGCCAGCAGGAAACTGTGGTTGCTGAGGCCGCGCCCGAGTGGCTGCAGCACCCTGGGCGCCTGGGGCAGCGGCGCTGCCAGCTGCCACTGGCGCCACTGCCCCAGGGCCTGTTCCAGCCTCAGGCTGACTGGTGCCGGTACTGTTGCAGCCATCTGCGGTACCCGAAAACAACGATGATGAGATAGACCGCAAACAGCCCTGCGGTCAGCAGCAGCCCCCGCTCCAGATACAGGTAGATCGAGGCGCTGTCGATCACCAGCCAGTACAGCCAGTTCTCGAGTATCTTGCGAGCCACCATCCAGGTAGTCAGGATACTGCCCCAGGTGGTAAATGAGTCCAGGTAGGGCAGTGCCGCATCCGTGTGCTGCGCCAGCAGCAAGCCGCTGCCGGCGCTGGCGACGACAACGGCGCCAATTGCCAGCAGGTGTGTGCGCAGACGCCAGGTGCCAATGGGCAGCGGCTGGCCGCTATTGCTGGCAGCGGCGGCAGCAGGTGCTGCCCGGTCGCTGTGGCCACCGTGGCGCCACTGGTACCAGCCGTAGACCGCCATGGCCAGGTAATACAGCTGCAGCGCCGATTCCATCAGCAGGTTCACCTCCCAGAACAGCCAGAGGAAAATCCCGGTACTGACAAAAGCCGCATACCAGCACCAAATGCTCTCGCGCACTGCCAGCAACAGGTAGGCGACGCCCAGCAGGACCGCCGCCAGTTCCCAGGCCGAGAGGCTGGTGGCGGCAGCGACCAGCTGTGCGGACAGATCGCTTGTCGCCATCAGTCGCGGATCGGCAGCAGGCCGGGGATGAACTTACAGACCAGCACCTGCTTGCCAAACTGTGCATGGCTGGCGCTCAGTGCCTCCCGGATCAGCGTGAATACCTGTTCCGCCTCGCCGCTGACCTGGGTGCTCATCGCATTGGTGACCAGGGTGAGGTCGTCGGCAGCCGCCAGCCGCTCAATAAACCCGTTGATGACCGGAATGTAGTCCTCCTGTAGCGGATACAGGCTCAGTTCTGCGGTGATATGCATAGTGCGGTGCTCCCGTTTCAAAAGCTGTAGCTGGCGCTGACGCCGAGGCTGCGCGGCTCCCCGTATTGGTAGTAGGGCTCCGTGACATAGCCCTTGCGGGGATCATTGCCAAAGTCACCGAAGCCACGGGTAGCGTAGTCGGTGTCGCCCAGGTTGCGCCCCCAGAGGGCAATTTCCCACTGTGCCGTTTGCCAGCCCAGGCGCATGTGCAGCAGTTCATAGGCGTCGGACAACAGGTCGTAGCGATCCGAGAAGTGGAATCTGTCACGCGCTTCCAGATCGACCCTCAGGTACAGGTGGCGGCTGAGCTCGAAGCGTCCGCCCAGGGCCGCCTGGTAGCCGGGCGCGTGCGCCTGGTCGCGGCCCGCCATGTCGGTGCCGTCGGGGCTGGTGTAGCGATCAAAGGTCGCGTCCAGCAGGCCCAGGTGGGCGTACAGGCTCAGGCGCTCGCTGGCCAGCCAGTCCAGCTCCAGCTCCAGGCCGTAGTTGGTGCCGCGGGCGGCATTGTTGGTGTAGTCGATGAACGCGGTGCTGCCGTCATCCCGCGGCAACACCAGGGAGCCCTTGACCTGCTGGTCCTCGCGGTCCATGTAGAACAGGGCCAGGCGGGCCTGCAGGGAGCCACCGGCGTAGCTGGCCTTGTAGCCCGCCTCGTAGTTCAGCAGGGTCTCCTCGTCAAAGCGCCCCAGTCCCTCGAGGCGCTGCTGCAGGGCCGGATCGGTCGTGGTCTCCACGCTGGCCAGGATGCCGGCGTTGACACCGTTGCCGCGATAGCCCCGGGAGACCCCGGCATACAACAGGGCACCTTCCGGCTGCTGGTACTCCAGCAGCAGCCGGGCGCCCCACAGGTCGCGGCTGCGCCGGTGACTGACACCGTTGCTGTCGCGGTAATCGGTGCGCCGCTGCTCGAGGCGCAGGCCGGTGACCAGGGTGAGGGTATCGCTGAGTGCGGTGTCCAATTGCCCGAACACCGCGCTGGTGTCGGTGTTGTAGCTGCTGGCAAAGTCTGACGCCAGGTAGGTGTACTGCCGCAGCAGGTCTTCCCGGTCGGCCAGGTGGTAGACGCCGACAGCCCAGTCGCCGCGACCGCCGAACAGGCGCGAGCGCTCGCTGGACAGCAGGCGCAGCTGGGCGCTGTTGCTGTCCCGGTCGCGCAGGTAGCGATCGAAGGAACTGTACTCCAGCTCCGGGGCGATGCCGACGAAGCTCCAGTCCTCGTCAAAGCTGTACTCGGTGTCCGTACTGGCGGCGGTGACTGTGGCCTCGACCGTCAAGGCCTCGCGCTCGGCCGTCCATTGCAGGCTTGCCGCGGCGGTTTCCTGACGGTCGCGTCCGGGCTCATCGGACAGGGTGCGGCGGGTGTTGTCCAGGGAAAAGGCGTCATAACCGTTGTCGACATCCACGGCCATCAGGCTCAGGTCCACGGTGTCCGCCTCTCCCGGCAGCCAGCGCAGACGCCCGCGCACCGTGGTCTCATCGCGGCGATTGGTGTCGTCCCGGCCCAGGAAGTCGTTGTGGTAGTGGCCGTCGCTGCGGTACTGCTGCACCGCCAGTCGATACAGCAGGCGCTCGTCCACCAGCGGGCCGGTGCCCACGATTCCCAGGCTCCAGGTATCGTACTCGGCGAGACTGCCCTGCAGGGTCAGCCCCGGGGTGGACTGCGGCGCGGCGCTGCGGATATTGATCAGGCCGGCCAGGGCGTTGGCGCCGTGCAGGGTGCCCTGGGGCCCCCGCAGCACCTCGACCTGCTCGACATCGAACAGGGTCCCGACAGCTCCCAGGCCGCTGAAATCGACGCCGTCCAGCAGCAGGCCGATGGAGGGGTTGAGGGGCTCCTGGAACTGGCTGCGCTCGCCGATGCCGCGGATCTGGAAGAAGCGCGCCCGCGAGGCGCCGCTGGCATAGTTCAGGTTGGGTATGACATTGAGCACCTCTTCCAGGTGCTGGGCGGCCCGCTCGCGCAGGGTGTCGGCGGTCAGTACACTGGTGCTGCCGGGCTGCTCCAGCAGCCGGGTTTCGCGCAATTCGGCGGTCACCAGGATTTCGGTGAGCTCGGCGCTGTGGGCATGACCGGCGGTGGCCAGCAGCAGGGCGGGCAGTAGCAGGCTGGTGGAATGTTTCATCAGGTTCTCCTCGACAGATGGCAAGAGAACCGGTTGGATGTGCGAAACGGAAAAGGAGACGTGCACCTATCCCTACGCCGGTCCTAACCGGATCAGGTTCAAAGGGTTTACCGCACGCGGTATCTCAGGCCGAAGCCACCCCCAGGTTGGTCAAACCCGCACTGCATGAATGTGTCTATGCAACAACGAGCAGGTTTGCAAACGATAGTATAGGCGGCTTAAACTACCGAGCCAATAATTATATTCCCGGTATCGGGCATCCGGCTCGATCAAAGAGTGAGATCACTGCATGGCTGACGAGCTTTTTTACGGACAGCTGCCTCAAGAAGAGATCGAGGCCGCTCCGGCACTGCAGAGCGCCGACGAAATCCGCGAGGAACGCCTGTCAGAAAAGGTCGAACTCAACCGCTGGCTATTGCAGCAGGCGCGGCAGATGCAGTGCATGCTGCTCGAAGCCGCGGACCTGCAGGCGTTGCTGGAAGTCCTGCTGGTCAGCATGCCGCGCCACTTCGGCTTTCGGGTTGCCGAGCTCTGGTTGTACGATCCAGAGCATGTGCTCGCGGGACTCATTACCTCGGGGCATCGCTACGGTCAGTACCTGCAGCTGCACCATGACGTGTTTGAAATGCAGGAACTCTATGACCTGGAGCCGCAGAGCATGCTGCTCGATGCCACCGACTCCCGCATGTTCGAGGTACTGAAGGCCGACCAGGGTATCCAGCACGCCCTGCTGGTGCCGTTGCTGGACTCAGGTCGCCTGATGGGCAGTTATCACTGCGGGTTTACCGAGACGCCCATGGAGACGACGGAACACGACGAGCGCCTGATTGCGCATCTTGCCACTGTCGTTTCCATCAGTTTCAAGAACGCGGTCAGCCGGCAGCAGATTTCCCGTCTCACCATGCTGGATCCGCTCACCCAGATCAGCAACCTGCGCGGTTTCGAGAAAGATATCGCTCGGGAAATCGCCCGCGCGAGGCGCGCCGATGAGCCTTTGTCGGTGCTGATGCTGGAAATCGACGAATTCGAAGAGCTGTACGAGCACTATGGCGAGATTACTGGTCGCTTCGTGTTAAAGAAAGTGACCGAGCGGGTGTCGTCCGGTCTGCGGGCAACAGACCATCTGGCCCGCCTGTCGGATTCCCGGCTCGCCGCTTTGCTGACGGGCACCGGTGAAGCGCCCGCCAGCGATGTCGCGGAGCGTATCCGCAGGGACATCGAAGGTTTTTCCATTGACGACGGCCGCGGCGCGGTGATGCAGGTCACCCTGAGTCTCGGACTGGTGACCTGGGAGCCACACCAGTATCCCGCGGTGGATATGGCTCAGCTGGCAAAGCAGATGCAGTCAGTGGGCACCAAGGCGGTACAGGGCGCGGTCGCGAGCAATGGCAACCAGCTCAAGCTCGGCCGCCTGTCCACCCTGATGATTTAACAGCCGGAGTCAGAGCAATCTTGAGAAGTATCGATGAACTCTTCGCCAACAATCGCGCCTGGGCGCAGAGTGTTAAAACCAGTGATCCGGACTTCTTCGAAAAACTGGCCAACCAGCAGGCTCCGGAGTACCTCTGGATCGGCTGCTCCGACAGCCGCGTCCCGGCCAACCAGATCGTCGGGCTGCTGCCAGGCGAGGTATTCGTGCACCGCAACGTGGCGAACATGGTCGTGCACACGGACTTCAACTGCCTGACGGTACTGCAGTACGCGGTGGACGTGCTCAAGATCAAGCATGTACTGGTCGTTGGTCACTACAACTGTGGTGGCGTGCGCGCGGCCTATGAAAATCACGACAACGGCCTGATCGACAACTGGCTGCGCAACATCAAGGATGTGCAGCAGCGCCATCGGCGCCGTATTGCAGCATTGGAGAGTGACGAAGAGCGGGTCAACCTGCTCTGCGAACTCAACGTTATCAGCCAGGTATTCAACGTCTGTCACACCACCATTGTTCAGAACGCCTGGAGCCGGGGGCAACCCCTGTCCGTGCACGGCTGGGTATACAGTCTCAAGGACGGCCTGATCAATGATCTCGAGTGCACGGTCAGCGGCCCCGACCAGATCTCCGCGATCTATCGGGTACTGCCGGATCGCGAAGACGACTGATCCCCCGTATGGGTGAGCAAGGGGCCGCCATCCTGCGTTAGACTGGCGCCAGTATCCACTCATTGCGGAGGCACCTCATGCCAGTCAAGCCAGTCACGATTGCGGGCAGCAAAATCCTGATTACCGGCCCCACGGGCCAGGTGGCCGCTCCGGTCATTGCGGCCTGGGCAGGGCAGGCCGAGCTCACGGCACTCGCGCGGTTCAGTGATCCCGCCGCGCGCGAGGCGCTGGAGGCCCAGGGGGTGCGCTGCCTGCAGGCGGATCTCGCCGACCCTGACGCGCTGGCGGGGTTGCCTGCGGACTTCGACTACGTGCTGAATTTCGCGGTGGTCAAGACCGACAGCTTCGACTACGACCTTGCCGCCAATGCCGAGGGCCTGGGCCGGCTGATGTTGCACTGCCGCGATGTGAAGGCTTTCCTGCACCTGTCCTCGACCGCGGTGTACCAGTACGCGGGCCAGGAGCTGCGGGCGGAGGATGCGCCCCTGGGTGACAATCACCGGGTCATGTTCCCCACCTACAGCATCAGCAAGATCGCCGCCGAGACCGTGTGCCGCTTTACTGCCCGGCAGTTCGGTATACCGGCGACGATCGCCCGCCTGGGTGTGCCCTACGGCAACAATGGCGGCTGGCCCTGGTATCACCTGCTGATGATGGAGCAGGGCATGCCGATCGATGTCCACCCGGACCGACCCAACCGCTACAATCTGCTGCACACGGACGACTACATCGAAAAACTGCCGCTGCTGCTGGCGGCGGCCAGCACCGAGACTACCACCGTGAACTTTGGCGGCTCCGAGGCGGTCAGTATCGAGGACTGGTGTGGCTGGTTGCAGGAACTCACCGGTCTGGTACCGGAGTTTCGCGACAATCCGCAGGCCTTTGGCAGCCTGGCGATCGATACCACACGCATGCATGCTCTTATCGGCCCCACCCGGGTAGACTGGCGCGAGGGCGTGCGCAACATGGTGGCGGCGCTGTCGCCGCAGCTGCTGAAGCCGGGCCGGTAGATCACCGCGCCGGCTACCGGCGCCCGCCAGCGGGAGGTTGCGTGAACAATCTGCTAATGCTGTTGCTGTTTATATTCGGGAGCGTTGCCCTGATGGTGTTCCTCGGCGAGCGGTATGCCCGGCCCGCGGAGCCGGAACGGATGGCGCGGATGCGACGCTGGCTGGTGCCCCTGGTCGGCGTCATGTTGCTGTTGTCGCTGCTGGACTTCTACCTGTAGAGAGTGCCTGCAGAGAGCAGCAGCAGGCACTTGCCGCAAGTCACCCTGACGGGTGATGCGCACTGGAGCTGCGCTTGTCACACTGGCGCCGACGATCGTGTCCTGTTTTACCGACGGAGAGTATAAGAACGATGTCTGAACCGAACCTGGAATCCCTTCGCAGCGGTCAGCTTTGGCTGGACTTCTGTGAATCCCTGAAAAGCGCCGGCGCCGAGATCCTTGCCGCAGGTGCGCCCGCTGATGATCTCAGCCGCGCCGAAGGCTTTCGCTATCTCACCCGGCTGCTGCGGCTCAGTCTGGAGAAGCACCTGGAATTCAGTGACCCTTTCTGCCCCCAGTTCTATTCCCTGTCGCATGAGACCGCCAAGATCGGCAACGACAACCCGGACAACTACTACCAGAACTGCGCCATTGACGGCCGCTGCCGTTACCGGATTACCGGCAATGCGGGGCAGGCGGAGTACCTGAGCATCGAGACCAAGGCCGGCTCCTTTGCCGGCCAGGGCGACATGGCACCCACCGGGCACGTGACCCTGGATGACCTGGAGCTGAGTCCTGGAGGGGAGTTCGAGTTGCTGGTCAGCGCCGCGCCGCAGCCGGGCAACTGGCTGCCCATGACCCCGGAGTCCGACAACATTCTGGTGCGGCAGACGTTCCGCGACCGGCGCCGGGAGCGCAAGGTCGAGCTGCAGATCGAGTGTCTGGATCCGCACGCTGAAGCGGTGCTGGACCCGGCGCAGTTCGCGGCCCAGCTGGGCAAGGTGGTACCCTTCATCAACGGTACGGTCGGCCTGTTCCGGCAGTGGATGCTGGGCTTTGCGTCCCACATCAACCAGCTGCCGCCGAACGACCAGCAGATGTGCCTGCGTGCCGGCGGCGACCCGGCCATCTACTACCACAACAGCTACTGGCAGCTGGCGCCGGATGAGGCGCTGGTCGTCGATTTTACGCCGCCACAGAATTGCCGCACCTGGAATTTCCAGCTATCCAACTTCTGGATGGAATCCCTGGACTACCGCTACCACCGCATCCACCTGAACCGCAGCAGCGCGCAGTTGGACGCCGACGGCCGGGTACGGATCGTGGTGGCCGCGCGGGACCCCGGGGCGGCTTTCCCCAACTGGCTGAGTACCGCTGGCCACGAATGCGGGGCCATGCTGTTGCGCTATGTCGAGGCCACCGACTTCCCGCCGGTGCACACACAGGTGGTCGCACTGGATAAACTGATTGCCGAAGGAGCTGCCCGCCGTGACTGATATTCGCCTGGATGCCGATACGCTGGTTGCCGCCGCCAGGGCCGTGGATGGGCTGCAGGATTTCGGCGACGACAGCTATCGCGAGCCGCTGGAGCGGTTACTGTGGTCGCTGGAACACGAGGCCGACCTCAATGCCATTGGCCGCCCCGCCATGTACCAGCGCATGCTGGACATCCTCAGTACCCGTCTGCGGGTGCAGGAGTGGCTGCGCCGGCACCCGGAGATTCGCGACGAGGAGATCGTCGCGCCGCTGGTGATTGTGGGCCTGCCGCGTACCGGGACCACCATGCTGCACCGCACCATCGCCGCGGATCCCCGCATGTACGCGCCGTTGTGGTACGAAGTGCGCTACCCCTGCCCGGACCTGGACTGGGATTTTACCGCCGCCGGTGACCGCCGCATCGCTGACGCCAGGGCCGAAGTCAAGATGATGATCGACGCCAGCCCGGACCTGCTGTCGATACACCCGCTGGACGCGATGGAGCCGGACGAGGACATCATGCTGCTGGAGCAGTCCTTCTACAGCTTCAACATCCAGGCGCTGGCCAATGTGCCCAGCTTTGACGCCTGGATCGAAGCCCAGGACCATACGATCGCCTATGAGTACCTGAAACTGTTGCTGCAGTTCCTGCAGTGGCAGAAAAAGCGCAGCGGCCAGCAGGGCGAGCGCTGGGCCCTCAAGGCGCCGCATCACCTGCACTACATGGACCTGGTATTCAAGGTATTTCCCGACGCGCGTGTAGTACAATCCCACCGCGATCCCGTCGAGACCATTCCCTCCCTGGCCAGCATGATTGCCAATGTCTGGAAAGTGTACTCGGATTCAGCCGATCCGGTGGCAGTAGGGAAGCAGTGGGCGCGCAAGTTTGCCAACGGCATGCAGCACACCCTGGATGTGCGCCGGCAGGTGGGTGAGGAGCGGTTCCTGGACCTCTGGTTCAAGGACACGGTCAGCCAGCCGCTGGTGGAGATCGCCAGGATTTACGACTTCCTCGGCATGGACCTGACCCCTGAGGCCAGTACCGAGATGGCCCGCTGGCAGGATTTCAACCGCCGCGAGCTGCGGCCCGCACACGCCTACACCCTGGAGCAGTTCGGCTTCACCGAGGCGGGGCTGCAGGAACAGTTCCGGGGCTACCGCGAGGCCTTTATCACGTCAATACATGGAGCATGAGAGCACAGTTATGGCAGATCAGAAAGCAACCAACGTCCACTGGCACGAAGGGGACATTACCCGTGAGCACCGCCAGCGCCTGCTGGGCCACAAGGGCGCGACCCTGTGGTTTACCGGCCTGTCCGGCAGCGGCAAGAGCACGGTGGCGGTAGAGCTGGAGGGTCGGCTCAATGAGCTGGGGGTCCTGGCCTACCGTCTGGATGGGGATAACGTGCGCCTGGGCATCAACCGCAACCTGGGCTTCAGCGCCGAGGACCGCACCGAGAACATCCGCCGTATCGGCGAGATCGCCAAGCTGTTCGTCGACACCGGCGTTATCGCCCTGAGCAGCTTTATCAGCCCCTACGCCAGTGATCGCAACCAGGTGCGTGAACTGCACGAGTCGGCCGGCATGGACTTCATCGAGGTCTTCGTTGACTGCCCCCTGGAAGCGGCGGAAGCCCGGGATCCCAAGGGCTTGTACAAGAAAGCCCGGGCCGGCGAAATCAAGAACTTCACCGGTATCGACGACCCCTACGAGGCGCCGTTCAAACCTGAAATTCACCTCCACTCCGACCAGCAGACCCTGGACGAAGAGGTGGAACAGATCCTGGCCCTGCTGCGCGAGCGCGGCATCATCAAGGCCTGAGCCACAGACAAGATACGGAGACCATCATGATCAAGCCCCACGGCTCTGCGGAGCTGCACCCCCTCTATGTTGCCGACGACGCCCGTCGCGCCGCCCTGCTGCAGGAGGCGGAGCAGCTGCCGTCCCTGCTGCTCAATTCCGCCGCCGCCGCCAACGCGGTGATGCTGGGCGCCGGCTACTTCAACCCGCTCAATGGCTACATGAACCTGGCCGATACCCTGAGCGTTGCCGACAAGTTGCAGACCGTCGACGGCCTGTTCTGGCCGGTGCCGATCGTCAACCTGACCGAGTCTGCCGACATTGCCGCGGGCAGCCGCATCGCCCTGCGCGATCCCAACGTCGAGGGCAACCCGGTGCTGGCGATCATGGACGTGGAAGCGGTCGAGACCGTGAGCGAGGAGCAGATCGGGTTTATTTCCGAGAAAGTGTTCCGCACCCTGGATCCGGAGCATCCCGGGGTCGCCACGTTCAAGAGCCTGGGCCGCACCCTGCTGTCGGGTCCCATCGAGGTGCTCAATTTCTCCTACTTCCCGGAGGAGTTCCCGGACACCTTCCGCACGGCGGTGCAGATCCGCGAGGAGATCGCCAGCCGCGGCTGGAACACCGTGGTCGCCTTCCAGACCCGCAACCCCATGCACCGGGCCCACGAGGAACTGTGCCGGATGGCGATGGAAGACCTGCACGCGGACGGTATCCTGATCCACATGCTGCTGGGCAAGCTGAAGCCGGGTGACATTCCCGCCGATGTGCGCGATGCCTCCATCCGCAAGATGGTGGAAGTCTACTTCCCGCCGAACACGGTCATGGTCACCGGCTACGGTTTCGACATGCTCTACGCGGGCCCGCGCGAAGCCGTGCTGCACGCGGTGTTTCGCCAGAACTGCGGTTGCTCCCACCTGATCGTTGGCCGCGACCACGCCGGTGTCGGTGACTACTATGGTGGCTTTGACGCCCAGGCCATTTTTGATGAAGAAGTGCCGGCAGGCGCCCTGGAGCTACAGATCTACCGCGCCGACCACACCGCCTACAGCAAGAAGCTGGACCGGGTGGTCATGATGCGTGACGCACCGGACCACGGCCCCGAGGATTTCGTGCTGCTTTCCGGGACCAAGGTGCGGGAAATGCTGGGCAACGGCGTCGCGCCGCCTCCGGAATTTTCCCGTCCGGAAGTGGCGCGGATCCTGATGGAGTACTACCAGAGCCTGTAATCGGCCCAGGCTATTGCTGGCCGCCGCTGGTGGCAGCCAGCAGTGATTCCAGTGTCTGGGGCCCGACCAGGGAGTGCACCAGTTCCCCCGCGGGATTGATGATGAAGGTGGTGGGCAGCACCGAGGGCCGCGGCTGGCCCAGCAGTTCCGCCGGATCCTGCTCGAGGGTGGGGAAGGCGACCTTCAGGTCGCGCAGCTGGGTGGCAAGATCCTCCCCGGTGGCGCCGTCGTAGTTGACCCCCAGCACGGTAATGTCATCGTGCAGGTGGTCCAGCTCGTTTAACTCCGGTATTTCCTCGATACAGGGCTTGCACCATTTGGCCCAGTAGTTGATGACTACCCACTGGCCGCGCAGGCTCTCGAGCAGGGCGGCGTTGTTGACCGGCGTAGCGGGGGGCTGACAGCCGGCGAGCAGCAGCATCAGCAGGGCAAGGCAGGTGATTCTCACGTTCGGGGCTCCGCGGGTCTCGATGTGGACTGTCGACGGCGGCAAGTATGCCATGATTTGCCGGCGGTTCCACCGGCAGCCCTTTTGCTATAATGGCGGCCCTTTGGTCCCGGAGTTTGTCGTGAGCGAATACCAGATCTACCACAATCCGCGCTGTTCCAAGTCCCGCGCTACCCTGGCACTGCTGCAGGAGCACGGCATTGAGCCCGAAATCGTGCTGTACCTTGAACATCCGCCATCGCAGGCGGCCCTCAAGCGCCTGCTGGCAAAACTCGATATCAGTGCCGCGGAACTGGTGCGCCGCGGCGAGGCCGAGTACAAGGCGCTGGGCCTTGGTGCCGGCAGTTCCCAGGCCGATCTGCTCAGGGCCATGTCTGCGCACCCGAAGCTGATCGAGCGTCCCATTGTCGTGCGCGGTGAGCGGGCGGTACTGGGGCGGCCGCCGGAGAACGTGCTGGCGCTGCTAGCCTGATGGCCGATCCCCATGTTCTGGTGCTGTACTACAGCCGCCACGGCGCCACCGCAGCCATGGCGGCGCAGGTAGCCCGCGGCGTAGAGAGCGTGGCGGGGATCAGCGCCCGGCTGCGCACCGTCCCTGCCATCTCCGCGACCTGCGAACAGACCGAGGATGAGATTCCCGATGACGGGCCACTCTACTGCGAGCTCGACGACCTGCGTGACTGTGCGGGCCTGGTGCTCGGCAGTCCCACCCGCTTTGGCAACATGGCCTCGCCGCTCAAGTATTTTCTCGACCAGAGCTCTGCGCTCTGGCTTGGCGGCGCTCTCATTGACAAGCCGGCGGCGGTATTCACCTCCACTTCGAGTCTCCACGGCGGCCAGGAATCTACCCTGTTGAGCATGATGCTGCCCCTGCTGCATCACGGCATGGTGCTGGCGGGCCTGCCCTACAGCGAGCCCGGATTGATGAACAGTACCAGCGGCGGCACTCCCTACGGCGCCTCGCACTGGGCCGGAGCGGACAACAGCCGCGCCCTGGATACGGCGGAGGCCGCCCTGTGTCGGGCTTTGGGCAAGCGCGTCGGCAGGCTGGCACTGGGCCTGGGAGCGATGTCATGACGGTGCGTGAGCGCCGCGGCGCAAGCCTCTGGGCCTGGTGGCTGACCTGGCTCAGCTGGGGCCTGTTGCTGTTCCAGCAAGTGGCAGACTTGTTCCAGTTCCAGCCGCCCTGGATCATCTGGCTCGGCAAGTTGCTGCCTCTGCTGCTGTTCCTGCCGGGCATGCTGCGGGATCGCCTGCGCAGCTTCATCTGGCTGTGTTTCGTGTCTTTGCTCTACTTCATTACCCTGGTGGAGCGCTTGTTCGCTACGCCGCAGGCGGTGCTGCCGTGGCTGGGCATGGTGGCTGTCGTCACCCTGTTCTGCGGCGCCATGTTCTACGTGCGCTGGCGTGCTCGCGAGCTGCAACCCCCTGGAACCGCCACTGAATCGGAGTCTCCCGAATGAGCAAGCCTTCCCTGCTGCGACGCATTTTTTCCCGGTTCTGGGCCGGCCTCACCTGGTTCCGCCTGGCCCTGTCTAACATTCTCTTTCTGTTGTTCCTGGGGCTGGTCTACGTTCTCTACTTCAGCGGCGGCCAGCAGCCGCTGCCGGAAAAAGCGGCGTTGCTGTTGAATCTCGGCGGCACCGTGGTGGAGGAAAAATCGCGTACCAACCCGCTGCAGGCCCTGCTCGGGGAGCCGGCGCCCACCGACCGCGAGATCGCGCTGCGGGATGTGCTGGATGCCATCCGCCACGCCGCCAGGGACCCGATGATTACCGCCCTGGTCATGGAGCTGGATTACCTGGTGTCATCGGGGATCAGCAAGAACATGGAGATCGCCGAGGCCATCACCGCCTTCAAGGCCAGCGGCAAACCGGTCGTAGCGGTGGGTGACTACTTCACCCAGGATCAGTACCTGCTGGCCAGCCAGGCCGATGAAATCATCCTCAGCCCGATGGGAGCGGTGCCGCTGGAGGGCTTTGCCAGCTATCGCAATCATTTCCGCGAGGCGCTGGAAAAGGCCTTGATCTCGATGCATGTGTTCCATGCCGGCAAGCAGAAGTCCATGGCCGAGCCGTTCCTCCGTGACGACATGTCCGCGGAAGAGAAGGCCATCACCGCGCGCTGGCTGGAGGATTTGTGGGGCCGCTATACCGCTTTGGTGGAGGAGCGACGGCAGCTGTCGCCGGGAGCAGTGGACGCCTACGTCGACAACTATCATGCATTGCTGGCGGCGACCGCGGGCGACAGCGCCCGGCTGGCCCGTGAGCAGGGCCTGGTCGACAGGCTGCTGGCGCGCCCCGACGCCAACGATTACCTGATCCAGTTGGTCGGAGCCGAAGACGAGGAGGGCTTTTACGAGGCCGTCTTCTTCGAGGGCTACATCGCCCGTGCCCGTCCGTCGAGCTTCACCCAGGTTAGCGGCGACCGGGTGGCGGTGGTAACGGCCGAGGGCAATATCATGTCCGGAGAACAGCCGCCGGGGACTATCGGTGGCGACTCGCTGTCGCGCCTGCTGCGCCAGACATCGGAGCAGGAGGGAGTCAAGGCGATCGTCCTGCGCGTGAATACGGGCGGCGGCAGTGTGCTCGCCTCCGAACGGATTCGCCATGCGCTCGCCCGAGTGCGCGCACAGGGCATTCCGGTGGTGGTCTCGATGGGCTCGCTGGCGGCTTCTGGCGGCTACTATATCGCCGCCGAGGCGGACCAGATCTGGGCGACACCGGCGACCCTGACCGGCAGTATTGGCGTATTCATGGCGTTTCCCACCTTTGAACAGCTGCTGGACCGCGCAGGTATTTATACAGACGGTGTCGGCACCACCAGTCTTGCCGGTTCCCTGCGCTTCGACCGCCCCCTCAATCCGCAGGTGGCGGCATCACTGGCCAGCACGGTGAACTTCACCTACGAGGGCTTCCTGGATATTGTCGTCGCGGGACGCGATCTGGAGCGCGAGCAGGTCATCAAGGCGGCAGAGGGCCGGGTCTGGAGCGCGTCCGATGCCCGGCGCCTGGGACTGGTGGATGAGCTGGGCTCCCTGCGCGATGCCATCGCCGCTGCCGCGACTCTCGGGGGTCTTGGCGAGCGCTACGAGGTCGAGTATGTGCAGGAGCCGCTGTCCCCGCGGGAGATGCTGCTACGGCAGCTCGCGTCCCGGGTCGGGGCCGCCGCTGCCCCGTGGCCGGGACTGAGTGCGGGCTTGCAGGGCCTGGTGCAGCCGCTGGCCAGTGTCGCCCGCAGCCTCGCCGAGATGAACGATCCGGCGCACTTGTACATGCGCTGCCTGTCCTGTTCGGCGCTGCCCTGAGGGGGCGCGCGCCGGTCCAGGGTCAGGCAGCGGTTTCCAGGGGGCTGCTGGTCAGGCGCCCGTGCCAGTTCCTGATGTCCAGCAGGATCAGGTAGAGGCTGGGGACCAGTAGCAGGGTGATCACCGTTGCGAAGACGATGCCGAAGGCCAGGGATACGGCCATGGGCACGATCTCCTGGGCCTGGGCACTGCGCTCCAGCAGCATGGGGGCGAGACCGAAGAAGGTGGTGAGGGAGGTCAACAGGATGGCACGAAAGCGGCTGCTGCCGGCCTCGACCACCGCCCGCAGGGGCTCCACGCCATCCTTGATGGAGCTGTTGATGCGGTCGACCAGAATCAGACTGTCGTTGACCACCACGCCGCTGAGCGCAATGACCCCCATCAAGGACATCATGCTCAGGGGGTAGCCGGTAATCCAGTGCCCGACAATGGCACCAATCACCCCGAAGGGAATCACCCCCATGATGATCAGTGGCTGCAGGTAGGAACGGGTGGGTACCGCCAGCAGGGCGTAGATACCAAACAGAGCGAGCCCAAAGCCTATCAGCATGCTGTTGAGCATTTTCTGCTCTTCATCGGCCAGTCCGGCAATGGCGTAGCTCAGGCCCGGATAACGCTGCAGGATGTCCGGCAGGACATTCTTTTCGATATCGGCCACCACCCGTGCAGGTTCCACCAGATCCTTGTTCGCTTCCGCCGTGACCTCGGCGGCGCGCTGGTAGTTGATGTGCGTGACTTTCTGCAGGCCCTGGCGGACTTCCAGCCGGGCCACCGTATCGAAGGGAATCTCGTCCCCGGCGGGCGTGCGGATATTCATGTCATTGAGAGAATTGACGGTTTCGCGATCGGCGCGGGGGTAGCGAACCATCACCTTGACCTCGTCGAGACCGCGCTGTACCCGCTGCGCTTCAGCGCCATAGAAGGCGTGACGCACCTGGTTGGCCAGCTCGAACCGCGACAGTCCCAGGGATTCGCCTTCCGGCAGCAGTTCGATATGGAACTCATCGGAGGTTTCGCTGGCGCCGTTGCGAATATCGTAGAGGCCATCGTAGCGCCGCAGAGCGGTTTCCAGCTCGGTGGCCGCCGCGCGCAACATGGTGAAGTCGCGGTGCATCAGGTCGAAGGCAATGGAGGGGCCGAAGCGGGGGCCGTCGGCGCTGCTGATGGACAAGACCTTGACCCCGTGGGGGACACCCACCGCTTCCCGCCAGCGCTGCTCGATCTCGCGGGTGCTGATGCTGCGCTGGTCTTCCTTGGTCAGCTCCAGGTTGACGCCACCGCTGATGCGGCTGCTGCCGAAAGCAAACACATGTTGTACCAGGCGCTCGTCACGACCGGACTCGCGCCGGTAGTCCGCCTCCACCCGGTCCAGTGCCGCGACAATGTGGGCAATGGTTTCCAGGGTGCGCTGTTCCGGGCTGCCCTCGGTCATTTCCACTTCCACGCTGATGAACTCGCCGGGGACATCGGGTGCGATCACGGTGCGCACGACACCGCCGAAGATCAGGCCGCTGCAGAGGATCAGCAGGCCGATGAATCCCGCCAGGGTGACGTAGCGGTAGCGGATGCAGCGCTGCATCAGTGGGCTGTAGCGCCGCTCGACAAATTGCCGCAGGCGGCGGTTGACGGTTTCCTGAACGCGGTCCACCGCGAGCAGGATCCGATTGCGGGTAGCGCTGCTGTGGGCGAGGTGAGCGGGCAGGATCCACTTCGATTCCACCAGCGAGAACATCAGGCAGAGAATGACCACCCAGCCGCAGGCTTCGGGAAAGGCGGCAAATACACCTTCCATGAACAGGGTGGGGGCAAAGGCGACGATAGTGGTAAGTACGCCAAAGGTTGCCGGTACCGCCACCTTTTGCACGCCGTCGATCACGCTGTCGATGCTGTGGCCGTGCCGTTCCTGCTCGGAGTAGGCGCTTTCGCCCATGATGATCGCGTCGTCGACCACGATGCCGAGCACCAGGATGAAACCAAACAGGCTGATCATGTTCAGGCTGGCGTGTATATACGGCGTATTGATCATCGCCATGGCGCCGAGGAAACAGACCGGAATCCCCAGCATCACCCAGAAGGCAAGCTTGATCTCCAGAAACAGGGCCAGCACGATGAAGACCAGCAGCGCGCCCATGGCCAGGTTCTTGACCATCATGCCGAGGCGGCCTTCAAGGTAGTAGGTGATGTCCGACCAGATATCCAGGGTCACTGCCGCCGGCAGCTGTCCCTGCTTCTGCTCGACCCAGGCCCGGGTGACATTGGCGGTATCGATAATGTCCTGGCTGCCCATGGCGAAGACCTGTATCCCCAGCGAGTAGCTGCCGTTGAACAGGGCAAAACCACGGGTCTCCTCGAATTCGTCCCGGACCGTGGCGATGTCCCCCAGCAGCAGGCGGGTGCCGTCGGCAAAGCTGCGCAGGACAATTGCCTCGAAATCCTGCTGCACATAGGCCTGGTTCTGGGTGCGCAGCATGATGTCGCCCTGGCGGGTGCGCAGGGAACCGGCGGGCAGGTCCAGCGAGGAGCGGGCAATGATGTCCGCCACTTCCCCCAGGCTCAGGTGGTACTCACGCAGCAGCTGTTCGGAGATCTCCACCGATATCTCGTAGGCGCGGGCGCCGACCACCTCCGCCGCAGAAACCTCCGGCAGGGTCAGCAGTTCGCGGCGCAGCTCGTCGGCCAGGGTCTTCATGCTGCGCTCGTCCAGGTCCCCGGACAGTTGCAGTTGCAGGGCGGGAAACAGCAGCTCGGGCTGGCTGATAATGGCTTTTTCTGCATTTTCGGGAAAATGCTGGATCGCGTCGATGCGGTTCTTGATATCCGCCAGCAACTCGTTGATATCGGTACCGTCCAGCGGCTCGATCATGATTCTGGCGAGGGACTCCAGCGCATCCGATTCCACCCGCTTGATGCCGTCGAGATCGTTGATGGCCTCCTCGATCTTGAGCACGATACCCTGCTCCACTTCTTCCGGTGAGGCGCCGGGGTAGGCCATGTTGATGAAGATCATGTCGATGTCGAAGGTGGGGAACATGGCGCGCTGGATGGTGAACGCCGAACCCAGGCCCACCACCAGGATGATCGCCATCAGCAGATTGGCCGCGACCGGGTTGTGCGCGAACCAGGCGATGATGCCCTTGTGCCGCCCCATGTTCATGAGTTGGCGGCTATTTCCGGCGCGTCTGGCGTCGTCTCCACAGGTACCCCCGGCGATGTAGTCTCCCGGCGCCGCAGGTCGCTGCTGCTGACTTTGGAGACCACTTCGACCTCGGCGCCGGTCAGCGCGCTGTCAAGGGTGGTGAGAATAACCAGGTCACCGTTTTCCAGGCCCGAGGACACGTAGATGAAGTCGCCGCTGGCGCGCAATGCCGTCACCTTGCGATTGCGCACCAGATTGTTGTCATCCACCACCGCGACCGTGTCGCCTGCCCGCAGTACATAGCGCGGCAGGGCCACCAGCCCGGGCATGGGCCGGCCCTCGATGTTGGCGTTGACAAAGGTGCCGATGCGCAAGGGTTCGCGCCCGGGACTGTCGAGGGCATAGGGGTCATCGATGCGGGCAACTGCGAACAGCGCCCGGGAGCGCTCGTCGAACACGCCTTCACTGCGGTGCAGGCGCGCGCTCCAGTGGGTGACGTCGCCGCCGACATCGGTGTACAGGTCGATCAGGGCGCCGCCGGAATCGGCTGCGACCCCGGGAAGATCCAGGTAGGCGAGCCGTGTTTGCGGGATGGGAAGGCGCACTTCGGCCATGGCCACCGCGAAGATCTCCGCGAGACTGGTGCCGGGAGTGACGTATTGTCCCAGCTCGGTATGCTTGTCCCGGATCAGGGCGTCGTAGGGAGCGCGTACCGCCGTTCGCTCCAGGTCATCCCTGGCCGTGCTCACATCCGCCTCCGCGGCCAGCAGTTGGGCCTCGGCCTGGGCCAGTTGTGGCTTGCGCAGGTACAGGTCCCGGGCGGCATCCGAGCGCTGGCTGCCTGCGGGCAGCTTCTCCCACTCGCGCCGGGCCACATCGGCCCGGCCCTGCTCCTGCAACAGCTCGCTCTCTGCGCTGCGCAGTGCGGCCTGGGCGCGGGCCAGGCGCGCCTCGTAGTCGCGGGGATCAATGCGCAGCAGCACGTCGCCCTGGCGCAGGAAGCCGCCGACATTGAAGTTGTCCGCCGCTTCGACGATACGCCCCTGCACTTCCGCCACCAGGACGGTCTGCTGCAGGGGTGACACGGTGCCCTGGGCCTGCACCGGAATGCGGATGGTTTCCTTCTGCACTTCCACCACATCGACGGTTACCGGGATATAAACCGGCTCGGTAATGTCGGTGGAGGGACGGTTCAGGTACAACAGGAAGGTGATGGCGGCCGCGCCTGCAAGCAGGCCGGCGGCGAGGAAAATCTGGCGTTTTACAGAAGCCACAGCAGGACCCGATCTGAGGCCGTAGTGCCCTTGTCTGGAGGGAACGGGCACCCCGGCTTTTACGAAGCCGTGTTTATATCACACCGGGCCGGATCGGGCCTGTGAAATACTGGTAACAAAGGGCCGTTTTCACTCCTTTTCCGGCATATGCACGTCCATCTGCGGGAACGGGATGGTGATGCCGGCCTCATCGAACTTCAGCTTCACCGCCTCGGTGGTGTCCCAGAATACCCCCCAGTAATCCGCCGAATTGACCCAGGGCCGGACCAGGAAGTTGACGCTGGAGTCCGCCAGTTCACCGACCACAATAGTGGGTGGCGGGTCCGCCAGCACCCTGTCGTCGGCGGTGATGACTTCCTCCAGCAGCTGTTTGGCCTTGCGGATGTCGTCATCGTAGGAGACGCCGAAGACCATGTCCACGCGGCGGGTGGGTCGCGCGGAAAAGTTGGTGATGTTGTTGCCGAGGATGGCGCTGTTGGGAACGATGACTTCCTTGTTGTCGGGGGTGGTCATGGTGGTGGTGAATATGCTGATGCTCTCGATCACGCCCATGGCATTGCCTGCCTCCACGAAATCACCCTTGGTAAAGGGTCGGAAGGTAATAAGCAGCACGCCGGCGGCCAGATTCGACAGCGAACCCTGCAGCGACAGGCCGATGGCCAGACCGGCGGCACCGAGCAGGGCGACCATGGACGTGGTGTCGATACCGAGCTGGCTCAGGGCCGCGATTATGACGAACAGCAGCAACACCCAGCGCAGGATGGCGGAGAGGAAGCGCACCAGGACCTCGTCCACGCGCCGCGCTTGCATGACCTTGACAATCAGGCCGATCACGGTGGCAACGACCACGCGGCCGATGTAGAAGATGACCAGGGCCAGAATGATGCGCGTACCCCAGGGAATAAGGTAACTCTGCCAGAGCATGTTGATATCGATGTTTTCGGGCATTGGTCACGGTTCTCCTTCGAAAAGCAAACAATATACCGGATTCAGGCGCTATTTACAGGTCGTGTCCCGGTTCTGTCGGCGCCCGGTCCGGTGTCGGCGATGGCGCCGTCGCCCAGGACTTCAACCGGCAGCCCCGAGCTGGCCTGGGGCAAATCGCTGGTCAATACCCTGCTCTTCGCGGGTATGGCCGCGGCATCCACCAGCACTTCCAGCTCCCCCAGCGCGTTGCGGCGGGTACCCAGTGGCGAGACCTCCAGTCCCCGCAGCCGGGCATCCTCCACCAGGTAAATCCGCTTCTGGCCGTAGAGGCTTTGCAGGGGCAGGGCGACCGCGGGCCCGGTTGCGGGCAGGCGCAGGTACAGGTCCACCGCGCGGCCCAGTTCGTGACTGGTGCCGGCGCTTGCGGGCAGGGCGAAGATGGCTTCCAGGCCGGTACTGCCCTGGCCCACTTCACTGGCCAGTTGCAGCAACCGGGCGGGTATTTGCTGTTCACCCACGAAAGCTTCCACCACAGTACCTGCAGTCAACGCCTGTTTGAGCGTGCCGGCAAGGCTGCCCGGCACCGGCACCCGCAGCTGCAGTGCCCGATCGTCATACAGTGCCAGCAGGGTCTGCCCCGGCTGCACCCGATCGCCGGGGGCTGCCTGCAGGCGCGCGACGCGGCCCGCAAACGGCGCCCGGACCCGGGTCTGCTCCAGACTGCGGCGCTGGTCCTCCTCCCGCGCCGCGGCACCTTCCAGGCGGGCCTGGGCACTGGCCAGTCGCTGCGGCTGCTTGGCGACCAGCGCCTGCTGCCGGGCAAATTCTATCTGTTGGCTCGCCGCTTCCCGTTGCAGGCCTTCCAGCTGCTCGGTCGCGACCAGGTTGCGGGCATGCAGGGTCCGCAGCCGTTCGACCCGGCTCCGGGTGAGGTCGAGCAGTGTCTGCTGCTGTTCCAGCACCGTGCGCTCGCTGGCGAAGTCGGTTTGCAGCGCTGCCACCGCTGCTTCAGCCTCAATCCGGTCGGCCACTCGCTGGCGCAGCTGCAGCGCCTGCTCTTCGTCGTCGAGTGCGAGCAGCAGTTCACCGGCTGCCACGGCTTGCCCCTCGTTCGCGTAAACTGTGAGCACGCGGGATTCAAGGGCGGCACCGATCTGGGCGTGACGGGGTGTCTCGATACGCCCGAACAGCTGCAGCTCCGGGCTGATATACTCGGCTTGCGGGCTGATTGCGGTTACCGTCCAGACTTTCTCCCGGTTCACTGGTGGTTCGTGTTTCGGTGCCGTAGCCATCAGTCCGGCGGTGCTGAGCATGCCGGCCAGTGCGACCAGGGCAAAGCGGCGGTTTTTCGCTTGCAGCAGGCGTGACAGCTGTAATTCAAGTTTCATTTTTTGCAGTCCTCTCAGGTATTTGCGGGCACAGCGGCAGGGAGTTCGCTGGTCGCTCCGGCGCTGCGGGTCTGCCGGTCCAGCAGCGACAGCAGCGCGGGGATGGTAATCAGGATGAGGGTGGTGCCGTAGAGCAGGCCAAAGCAGATCACGACTGCCAGCGGCGCCATGGCCGCGCCCATGGGCGAGCTTTCCAGCATCATCGGCGCCAGCCCCAGGGTGGTGGTCACGGAGGTCAGAATCACCGGCCGCAAGCGGTCGCGACAGGCGTCCACCAGCGCTGTCCTGGCCTCTGTGCCCTGATCGCGGTAGCGCTTGTAGGCGGTGATCAGGATGATGGAGTCGTTGACGATGACACCGGTCAGGGTAAACAGGCCCATGATGGCCATGGCACCGAGATTCAGATTCATGAGCTGCAGTCCGATCAGGGCGCCGGTGAGGGCCATCGGAATTGCGACCATGACCGCCAGGGGCCAGGTCCAGGAGGCGAAGATCCAGGCCAGCACCAGGTAGATCAGGACCAGTGCCAGGCCCGCGCCCAGCAGCAGGTCAGTCATCAGCCTGGCCTGTTCCGCCGAGCCTTCGCCGAGCCCGTACTGGATGCCGTGGCGAGCGACCAGCGCCGGTATCACGTTCTGTTCCAGATCGGCAATCACTGCCATCGGCGTGTTCACCCGCCGGTTCATGTTGGCGAATACATTGATCACGCGCTGGCCATTGCGGTGGTTGATCCTTTCGATGCCGCGGCGGGCACCGGTTTCCGTCACGCTGGCCAGCGGCACCACGGCACCGGACGGGGTGACGATAGGCAGCCGGCTGATGGCACCGGGATCGAAACGCTCGGCCTCGGGCAGGGATACCCGTACTTCCAGCTCGTTATCGTGCTCGGTAAACAGCTGGATACGCTGGCCATTGAAGGCAGCCTGTAGCTGGCGCCCGATGTCAGTGCTGGTGAGGCCCGCGGCGCGACCCTCGGTGGTCAGCGAGAACACCCACTGCTCGCGCCCATAGGGCAGGTCGTCGAAGACATGGGTGACTCCCGGATAGCTGGCAAGGGCGACCGCCAGTTCTTCCGCGGCGGCCTTCAGGGTCAGCAGGTCGCCGCCACTGAAGTAGAGCTGCAGGTCGGGGAAGCGGTCTTCGCCGGAAGCGAAGGCCATGACCTCCACTGCCGGGTTGGCGGGTACCCGGGACTGCCAGGCGGCGGAGAACTCCGCCAGCGTGACCTCGCGCTGGTCCGGTGAGACCAGCTCCACCTGGATCGCCGCATACTGGGAGCCACTGCGCTCCTGTCGTTCCAGCTCCGCCCAGTTGCGGTGCAGGATATGGGTGACGATGACCTCGCCACCCAGCGCGTCGTTGGTATCCAGCAGCGCCTGCTCCAGGTCTGCGAGCACCTCCGCCTTTTCCGCTGCGGTCACCTGGGGAGCAAACTGCAGGTGCACATCGGCGAATTCGAAGTTGACCTGCAGGTCGAGCTCGGTTTTCACCCGCCCGCTGGCGAGCAGCGACAGCGCCACCACAAAGGCGCCAATGGCCGCAGCCAGCACCGTGCGGCGGTTGTCGAGTGCGGCGTTGAGGAGCGGCAGGAAGCGGCGCTCGGCAAAGTGCCTGAAGCCGGCTTCGAAGCGGCGCCGGAAGCGTCCGGGCCGGCGCTGCTGCATGCCCTCGAAGCTGTGCCGGAGGTGGCCGGGCATGACCAGGAAGCACTCCACCAGAGAGGCAATGATGACGCAGATCATCAGCAGCGGGATCTCGCGGATGAACGGCTCGTTCAACACCAGCAGGGGCAGGAAGGCGGCCAGGGTGGTGAGGGAGGAGGCCATGACCGGGGCAAACATGCGCTGGGCACCCTGCGCCGCGGCATCCTGCGGGCTGGCGCCGTCCTCGAACCGGGTCAGAGCGTGTTCGCCGACCACGATGGCATCGTCGACCACGATCCCCAGCGCCATCACGGCGCCGGTCAGGCTGATGAAATTGATCGAGCCGCCCAGGAAATGGAACACTGCGAGCGCCCCGAGAAAAGACACCGGGATGCCCAGGGTGACCCAGCCGGCGACGCGGGTGTTGAGAAACAGGAACAGGGTGGCGACCACCAGCAACATGCCGGTGAGACCATTGTTCACCACCAGCATCAGGGTGTCGCGGGCAAAACGCCAGGCCTCCAGCCACACCGTGGCCTCAATGCCCTGCTGTCGCAGCAGGGGGGCATTGTCGGCATGCCAGGCGCGCAGGATGGCGGCCTCGTCCATCATGTCCGAGCCCGGTGCCCGGCGTGTGCGAATCATGATGGCTGCCTCGCCATCGTGATAGAGCAGGCGCTGATGGTCCTGTTGCCGGCGCTCTATCAGGGCGATGTCGCCCAGGTAGTGCAGGGCGCCGTCGGCGGTGGCACGCAGCGGCAGTTGCGCGAACTCCGTGCTGCTGCGGCGCTGATCCAGGCTGCGCAATTGTCGTTCCTGCTGGCCGCTGCCGACACTGCCCGCGGCGATATCGCGGCTGCTGTCGAGGATCCTGGCGGCGATCTGGTGCAGGGGCACGCCCAGTTCGAACAGGGTCTTGCTGTCGATCTGGATGGCGATTTCCTCCCTGGGAATGCCCCTGAACTCGACCTGGTCGGCGCCGCGGGCGATCAGGTCGCGCTCGATCTGGCGGGCCACAGGCACCAGTTCCGCCAGTGACCCGGCGCCGGTAAGCAGGATGGCGGCGACCGTTTCCAGATACTCGTTCAGCCTGATCACGGGCGGTTCCAGGTTGGCGGGCAGGTCGCGCGCCAGCGCGACCTGCTGTTGCACCCGTTCCAGGGCTTCACCCATGTCAGTACCCTTGGCGAACTGCAGCCGGATAGTGGCGCTGCTGTCACTGGTTGTGGAGCTGAGACTGCGCAGGTTCTGCAGGCCTCTGAGCTGGAATTCCACGGGCTCGGTGACCAGGCGCTCTACATCCTCGGCTGCGGCTCCCGGCCAGGCCAGCGCAATTTCCACGCCAGTGGTCGGCTGACTGGGGTTCAGTTGCACGGTCAGCTGGCGCAGGCCCCAGGCGCCGGCCAGCACCAGCATGATCATCAGCAGGTTGGCAGCCAGGGGATGGCGGGTGAAGGTGGTGATCAGATAGTGTGGGTGCGCGTCGTGCTCGCCGCAGGGAGATCGCATGGTTCTGTCCGCATTGATATGGTGTTATACATAACTATAACACCATAATTTTAATCGCGCCAATGCCCGCTGACAAAAAACCCGCAACTACTGGTGGGAAACATTGAACCGCGCCGGCTGCTCCCGTTGACTCCGGGTGCTATAGTCCCGACCTGTCTGGCAACAGGGATACCGCCCCGATGACGACCGTTTTCGACAATCCAGCCGCCCTGCTGGGTACCGCAGGTACTCACCTCGGCAGCAGCGACTGGCTGCTGATAGACCAGCAGCGTATCAACCTGTTTGCGGAGGCGACCGGAGACCACCAGTGGATCCATGTCGATCCCGAACGCGCGGCGCAGGGGCCTTTCGGCAAGACCATTGCCCACGGCTACCTGACCCTGTCGCTGGCGAACCTGTTTCTGCCCCAGTTGCTGCGGGTCGACAATGTCTCCATGGGCGTGAACTATGGCTGCGACAAGGTCCGCTTCCCGGCACCGGTGCCTGTGGGCAGCAGGGTCCGGGGCAGTGGCGAAATCCTCAGTGCCGAAGAAGTGAAAGGTGGCGTGCAGGTGGTTGTGCGCATGACCATTGAAGTCGAGGGCAGTGACCGGCCGGCCTGTGTGATCGACACCATCAGCCGTTTCTTTCCCTGAGGTGATGGCATGCTTGAGCTGAGTGAACAGATGGTGCCGGTGCACCCGGCGGCGACCGTGGTGCTGATGCGGGACGGTCCCACCGGGCCGGAAGTGTTGCTGGTGCAGCGCAATGCCGCTCTCAAGCATATGGGCGGCGAGTGGGTGTTCCCGGGCGGGCGGGTTGATCCCGCCGATTACACGGAGCCTGGCGATGACTACCAGGCCGCGGTCAATGCGGCCATCCGCGAGACCGGGGAAGAGGCCGGGGTCGTGATCGCGCCGGACCAGCTCAGTTATCTCTCCCACTGGACCACTCCGGAAGGCGCCAAACGCCGTTACAGCACCTGGTTCTTCCTCGCGGTGCTGGATGACGACCAGGAAATCCGGGTCGATGGTGGCGAGATCGCCGCCCACCGCTGGCTGCGTCCGCAGCAGGCTTTTGCGGAAATTCGCGACACCGACAACGTGTTCCGTTTGCTGCCGCCGACTTTCGTCAGCCTGGCTGACCTTGCCGATCACGATTGCTGCACAGCGGCCCAGGCCGCTGTGCGCGAGCGGCAACCGTTCCTGTACGCACCACGGATGGTGATGCTGGAGGGTGGAATCTGCTTCCTCTACGAGGGTGATGCGGGCTACGAGGACTGCTGTGAAAGTGCCACAGGGCCCCGTCACCGAACCTACATGATCAACTACCAGCTCGAATACATTCGGGAGCTACCCCGGTGACGCGCTCCGGTCTCCGGCGCAGGCAGCTGCTGGCCGGTTTCGGGTTGGGTGCAGGTGTTGCCCTGTCCGGCCCGGCTGCGGCGCTGGCCAGTCGCGAGATCGGGGCATGGGATGACAGCGTCGACGTGCTGGTCGCGGGCTCCGGCTCCGCCGCCTGCAGTGCCGCCATCGAGGCCCGGCGCAGCGGCGCCCGGGTGCTGCTGATCGAATCCCTGCCGCGCTTCGGCGGCTCCTCCGCCATGTCCGGCGGCGTGGTCTACGCGGGGGGTGGCACTGCCCTGCAGAAGGCGGCGGGCTTCGAGGACACGGTCGAGGACATGTACCGCTTCATTGCCAACAACAGTGGCGGCTATCCCCAGCTCGACAAGATCCAGCTCTATTGCGAGGAGAGCGTCGCCCATTTCGACTGGCTGGTGTCCATGGGCATCCCCTATAACGACCGCTACACCGGCGTCAAGGAACTGACCCTGGGTGACGAGTCGCTGTATTACTCTGGCAATGAGCTCGCCTGGCCCGCACGCGATACCGCCCGCCCGGCTCCCCGCGGTCATGTGCCCGGCGAGCCCGGGATGACCGGCGGGCGGCGCCTGATGGAAGCGCTGCTGGCGCAGACCCGGGCCGCCGGGGTGACCATGCGCGCGGGAGTATCCGGGCAGCGCCTGGTGCTGGAGAGCGACGGCCGGGTTGTCGGCATGCAGGTGCTTCAGGATGGACACGAGTACAACGTCCGCGCCCGCCGCGGGGTTGTGCTGGCCTGTGGCGGCTTCATTCACAACCGCGACATGGTGCAGCGCCACGCACCCGCGCTGTTCGATTGCTCAACACCCTGGGGCAATGCCGGCGATCTGGGGGAGGGTATCGCCATGGGTTCGGCCGCCGGGGGTGAAACCCTGCGCATGCATGAAGGCTTTGCCATCACCCCCATTTACCCGCCGGAATCGACCCTCGCCGGGATCGTGGTCAATGCCAGCGGTCAGCGCTTCATCGGCGAGGACAGCTACTACGGTGTACTCGGAGACGCCATTGCCTACCAGCAGCAGGGCAGGGCCTGGTTGATCACCGACGCTGCCAGCAGCTTCGATTTTCACCAGGATAATTTCCTCCAGGTTGCGGAGGCGCCGACCATCGGCGACCTGGCAGCGCGTACCGATTTCCCCCAGGGCTCCCTGCAGCACACGGTGGCCTACTACAATCGCTTTGCCCAGACCGGTCGCGACCCCCTGTTCCAGAAACAGGAGCGCTACCTGCGGCCCCTGGACAAGCCTCCCTTCAAGGCCTGGGACCTGTCCGTCAAGCACGCCTTCTTCACCGCCCACACCTTCGGTGGCCTGCACACGGACATCGATGGCCGGGTCATCAATCCCTTCGGCGAGGCCATCCCCGGCCTTTACGCGGTGGGCCGCACAGCCGCCGGTCTGCCGGTAGCGCCCTACATCGCCAGCGGTCTTTCGGTCGGGGACTGCACCTTTTTCGGTCGCCGCGCCGGTATCGCGGCCGCACGGGCCGGGGTGGCTGCATGAAACGCTGGAGCCTGTTCCTGGCACTGGCCATCGCGGCCCCCATGCTGCTGGCGCAGGATTTCGCGCCGGTGATGCCCGAAGGAGATTACGAGCGGGGCCGCCTGGTGTTTGGCCAGTGCCGCACCTGTCATTACCCTGAAAAGGAAATGGGACACAACAACGGACCCAGCCTGCACCGGATCTTTGGCCAGGTGGCGGGCAAGCAGCCGGGCTTTGAGCACTACTCCGACACTTTCCGCGAGGCGGAGTTTGTCTGGACCCCGCAGCTGCTGTTCCTGTGGCTGGCTGACCCGCTGGCGATGTTCCCCGACACCACCATGATGGCTCGCGGCATTCCCGACCCGCAGCAGCGGGCGGACCTGATTGCCTACCTGAAGCGCGCCTCGGTACGGGGTGTCGAACCTTCACCGGAGGAGATGGCAGAATCCGAAACCGGCAAGGAGACAGAGTTTTGATCCCGATCCTGCGTTCCGCCCTGTACATGCCCGCGGTAAACCAGCGGGCCATGGACAAGGCTCGCGAATTGCCTGTGGACGCCGTGGTCTTCGACCTCGAAGACGCGGTTGCCGCCGGGAAAAAGGCCGAGGCCCGGGAACTGCTGCTGGCCCAGCTCGCCACCGGCGGCTACGGCCCCCGGCACCTGGTCGCGCGCTGCAACGCCCTGGCCACTCCCTGGGGCGAGGCGGACATCCGCGCCCTGGCGGTCACCCCCGTGACCACCCTGTGCCTGCCGAAGGTGGAGTCCGTGGCGCAGTTGCACCAGGTATCCGCACTGCTGGAGGAACTGCAGCGCCCGGACATGACCCTGTGGGCGATGATAGAGACTCCGGCCGGCGTGGCCAATGTGGAGGCGATTGCCGGTTATGGCCGACTGACAGCACTGCTGATGGGCACCACGGATCTGGCCTATGAGCTGCGCCTGCCGTCGGACCCGGCCCGCACTGGTCTGCAGTACGCGCTGGGCCGCTGCGTCATGGCCGCGCGCCTGGCGGGTGTTACCGTGCTTGATGGCGTCTATCTGGATATCAAGAATGAAGCAGGCCTGCGCGCTGTCTGCGAGCAGGGTCGTGCCCTGGGCTTTGACGGCAAGACCCTGATTCATCCGGGGCAGATTGCCGTGACCAACACCGTATTCGGGCCGGACGCCGCGGCGTTGGAGCATGCGCGCAGGGTGCTCGATTGCTGGGAGCAGGCCACGGTCGCGGGCAAGGGCGTGGCGGTGCTGGATGGCAAGTTGATCGAGACCATGCATGTGGACGAGGCGCGGCGGGTGCTGGCGGCGGCAGCGCATATCGAGGGGCTGGAGGGGAAGTAATCCTCGCGCGGGTTTTGTCCGACTCGATTGCAGTGATCCAGCAACAAGTTGTACGACCGCGAGGGCCTGAGGCTGGGTCCGGCCAAGACCGCTGTTGCACTGGATGCCAGCACCATCGATTCCGGTCCCGGCACCAGAAATGTCTTGCCAGTTTCAAGGGGCATTCTTTCCCTCTGGGAGTCACTGCTCCTAACCATAGTCTGGCGCCAGAATCTCCGCGGAGCCGTCATTGAGGCGAATATCAAAGCATCCCCTGTGCAACTGCCGGTGATGGAATCGGCACAGCGTCGCCAGGTTATCCAGCCGCGTCTCGCCTCCGTCCGCCCAGTGCCGGATATGATGGGCGTCCACGTACTCGGATTCCTGGCAACCGGGATACTGGCAGACCCCGTCCCGCTCGCGCAGGGCACGGCGGATACGTTCCGGCACTATCCGCGACTTCCTGCCCACGTTCAGCACCTGGCCGGCGTCGTCTTCAAGTACCGTGACCAGGGAC
>TARA_R110002110_G_scaffold11765_5_pt1 | contig 55619 bp, 67 predicted proteins | sample TARA_R110002110 | Tara Oceans TARA_R110002110 (sample SAMEA4397330) | marine metagenome | biome: Polar Biome; feature: [SRF] surface water layer (ENVO:00010504); material: water (ENVO:00002006), including particulate matter (ENVO:01000060) such as... | depth 5 m | reverse complement strand
CGTATATAGCGATCTTACCTAATATATTAGACTCATATACACTTACCAGGTCACTCAAGTCTGTATTTCGTTGTGCGTTAACAAACTGCATGATCAATCTCCGGTATATAATAGTACGTCATACATTTCGTCTCGCATATCCGCTTCATCGCTTAACAACTTACACATATCATACGTACTCTTAATAGGAGAACCTCTCGTAACATCCAACTCAACAATCGCCTTCCCCTTCTCCTCAAGAGACTTCACATATACCCGCCAGACTAACTCTGCTTCATTCGCGGTGATCACACCATCCTTAATCGTCCCTATCAGGTGATCGCTAATCGTCATCAAGTCCTCTTCACGTAAGTCCGGCAGAAATTCTCTTATATTTTGTAAGAACGTTATATTATCATGTTGGTCTAAGCCGTAATCAGCGATCCTAGCTCTCATCTCTGAAGCGGAAGTCTCTCTGTCCACCTCAGCTAACCGTAAATTTAAACCATGCATATATTCATCTGCGAACTTCCCACCCGGAAGTAAACCAGCATACTTTTCCCACTCCGGCCCACTAACACTTTTCGAAGCCTTACCAAGAGCCCTAGACGAATCGCTCATCAGTATATATACGATATCGCACTGCTCACACGCCTTAGCGGCAGTCAGGTAGTGTCCTCTGTGAGGAGGTTTAAAAGCCCCGGGAAATATTCCTATAGTGCGGGTATATCCCTCTTCAAGAAACCTATCAGTCAATAAGTCCTCGAACTTATTATATGCTTTTAGTTTCACTTATAAACTCCTTCAAAATATCTATCACTTCAGATTCAGAGAAATTATTAAACTTCATAGTATCTACTATAGTGTGTATGCAATCCGCTTCGCTAATCTCCTGAGCCTTATCCTCTCCTCCACCCTTGCTTGGTAGAGCCTTACATATTAACTCCTTAAGGTATCGATATGGATCTCCTTCTTCGTCCGCGATTTGATCCGGCCCAATACTCATGATAGGGTTTGATAGACCTTCATCTGGAACAAACACCTGAACCGACCCATCCTCAAACTCCTGCAATATGTAGCCGGTATACTCGTCTAACTCACGTATATCGCACCCAGGCTTCCATTGCGCTGGGTCAATCTTGATCTTTATCCGCTGAAGGTTATGTAAGCTTTCAACAATTGATTCATATAGAACTGTATTAAAATTCGGCATATACTATTATTTATTACTATTTATTGTTGAAAACAACAAAAACGATACTATAATATATTAATATGAGTACTACAGGAAAGATTATAACAAAAGCCGGTACAATGAAATTCGAGTTGTATGATAAGGAAACACCTAATACAGCTAAGAATTTCACCGAGCTATCTAGAAAAGGATTTTATAAAAATCTAAAATTTCATAGAGTTTTACCGGAGTTCGTAGTTCAAGGAGGATGTCCTCAAGGAACCGGCTCCGGGGGCCCCGGCTACCGGATAGCATGCGAGACCACCGGCGATAAACAGCATCACGAAAAAGGAGTTCTATCGATGGCTCATGCTGGTAAGGATACCGGCGGATCTCAATTTTTTATTGTAAAAGGCCGACCGAGGACATCGCACTTAGATCGAAACCATACCTGTTTTGGTATGGTCACTGACGGTTTAGATTTAATCGATAGCATCCAGCAAGGGGATACATTTGAGATTACCATTGATGATTAATACTATGACCGAGGAAAACACAATAGTAAAACTTCCTTTCGCGAACGGTAACCACCCTAGAACGGAAGCTCAGAAACAGGTAATCATTGATCAGGCATCCGCAGCTTATGAGGTGTATATGGATGCTCTTGGTTTTGACTGGAGGTCTGATCCTAATAGCGCAGATACACCAATGCGAGTCGCGAAAGCGTTTGTTAACGACCTTGCTGTTGGTTGTTATGATAAACCGCCTAAGATTACCGCATTTGATAATATCGATAACTATGACGGTTTAGTTTTTCAAGGTAATATAACAATGCATTCCTTTTGTTCGCATCACCACCTACCGTTTATTGGCTTCGCGCATGTCGGGTATATCCCCGGCCGCGACGGTAAAGTGATTGGTTTAAGTAAGTTGAATCGAATTGTAGAGTGGTTTTGTCGCCGCCCTCAAATACAGGAGAACCTAACGATGCAAATACATAAGCATATCGACAAAGTGTGTGAAGGTAACAAAGGAGTCGCCGTTATGGTTGAAGCAAATCATATGTGTGCATGTGTTCGCGGCGTTAAGCATGACAGTGTAATGAAGACTGCTAGAATGAGTGGAGCCTTCCTAGACAAAGATGATGTAAACACCCGGCAGGAGTTTTACGATTTCGTTAGGGACTTAAAGTAGTGAACGATTATATAGATCTGTTTATTTGTTTACTTGCATACCTATTATCCGCAGCTATAATCGGCACTATGATTGGCTGTATATTAGAAATTTAAATAATTATGAAAACAATATTAGATAAAGTTGACCCAAAATATTTCGAATGTTTAACTGGGACATGTGAACATACAATACACGCTACAAATGGTGTTATGTGGATCGTCGCAGTTGCCTTAATATTACTAACCGGTAAATACTATTATGCAATCAAAGACAGCAACTAAGTCCACAGAGACTTCCTCACCAACGCCTCTACCTAACTCTAACTCTTACGCCGTAATGAAGTATGAGGAAGTATTGCATCTATCGCTCTCTTTAGTTCGAGAAGTAGATAACCTAATGACCAGAAACCTCGCTGAAGATGAGCGAATCCGGCACTTAGGTAATATAATGATGAACTTTAGTGGCGAGTTAGACCGGATTAATAGCCTACCCGAAGACTAAGTCTAGTGGGGGATTGTACGGGTAAGTAACACCGGTACTTTCATCGATTACTGTAAACGATAGATCATCTACAGTTACTCCCTCATCCTTGATCAACCGCTTTGCTCTCTTGAACACATCAAGTGGAGCAAATTCTTCCATAAGTTGCAGGTAAGACTCTACTGTATCCTTCCGGTGTGGGACGAGACCGTGATCCTCAGAAGCCCATGAAGTTAGTTGTTGTAAGCTGATGTTGATGTTGAAGATTTTCATATTATTATAATACGAACAATCTCACATTTCTGCAACTAATTAGTCTACTAGTATCAGATTACCGTCTTTCAGCTTCCGCACCTGTCTACTATCAACAATACCTTGCTGTTGACCGTAGTTAATAGCCCTTGTCCTCGCACCGCTAAGTGATCGCTGTCTATCGACGTCCGGAACACCATGCGCTCCCATCGGTTCTTCTCTAGTAGCATTGTTGATCTCCCGATTCGAATTCGCTGTACTCGTGACATCAGCATTTATTCTACCATACAACTCTTGCCAAGCTGCAGCTAACTCCGGACCTGACATCCCAGAGCTCATAAGATCCTGTAATTCTCTAGCATATAAATCACCAGCTGTGTTGAGATCTACCGGAGCTTGTGGAGAGCCTACCGGTTGCTGGGGCTGACTCGCCGCAACCGTCGCCTCTGGGTCCTGTCTCCCGGCCTGCAATTCACGATTATTACTCAACGACTGCCCCCATCGCTGCGCAGTCGGATCGCTCGGTCCTGGTGGCACCGGCGCCGGTGGTGGGTTTTGAATCGTCGCTGAATTGCTTTCTCCACTTCTACGATCTTGATATGTAGTTGGCGCTTCAGCTATTAACTTATAGTACTCTAGGAATGTTATCATAACTTTATAAATACTTATGTTAATCTCGTATGAAAACCTACAAATTTGATCAACTCCTTGGTTTAGCTGAGGCCACCAGTAGTGTGCTACCTAATGACTTAGATTATATGGTAGAGAAAGCTGGAGAATATGAACAGACACATCAACCTGATAGAGATCTATTAACGTTCATAAAGAAAAGAAGAGAGGGCGCTCAGAAGATAGCCACCGCCTCTGACCGGAAATCCGGCCCGGCTAGATTAACAGCTAAGCACTTCAACGCGAAATTACCGGTATATGATCGAATCGAAAAGATGGTAAACGCAGGAAAAGATCTGAAGAGCCTTAAGAGAGAGTACAACAAAACCCTGTCATCTCTAAGAAAAAATATAAGACAACCCATGAAATTCCAGGAACTAACCGGTAAATTAGAGGTTTTAGGTGAGATTTTAATTGAAAGTCATCTCATGTAGTATAAGTATTCGTATGAATACACATGATCAAATACGAGAGCAGTTCGAACAATATATTGCTGAGAACGCAAAATTCGCTGAAAAGCAAATTAAAGTAGCCGGCACTAGAGCCCGAAAGGCACTAAACGAGATTGGTAAACTTACAAAAGTTCGTCGTAAGGAGATCCAGGAAGAGAAGAATACGACTGAAGGGACTGACTAGTCAATCACTTTTGAAATTGTCCTGCACCGCTAAGGTTCAGTTGAGAAAACCCGCCGATATCGAGCGGGTTTTTCTTTATGCGCTCAACCATCTTAACATGGTTATCACCTACGAATAAGACAAACCCCTCACCGGAGGTGGCAATATAACCATCACCACCCGGCTCTTCCATAAACGCTTTTCCTATCTTCCCACCATCCTCCGCGATTTGTTTCTCTACCTCCGCAAACACATCAGTTAATATACCCTTAATCTGTATCATGTGATGAGTAGCTTGAATTAAGAGATGGAAGTTACTATCATCTAAAGTGGATTCATATTGAGAGAGAACAGCCTTCGCTCTCAACACCGCGGACTTCTTACCCTTATCAGTCTTCAACCCAGCAGCCTTACCTAGAGACTTATCATGAATATTTTTGAGGAACAAGTAAAATCTTTTTCTAAAAACCTCCGGATTAAACTCTCCTTCTCGAAGCGACATCACATATACGTTATTCTTTCCCTCACTAGCCGTCCTGACTTCGTTGTTTAAGAATCGCTTAACAATAGAATAGAAATCCTTCTGTGGAACCATCGTCCTATCATCTCCATCGACTCTATTAGTATACTCTTGATCAAACTTATCATCAATCTCGTTGATATAGTATTGCGCTTTGGATAGATGAATGTTTAACTCCGCCTCCGAACCGGCCGGGAAAGATAAACCTAAGGTCCGCTGATCATAGTAGCTCTGAGCGATGAATACATTTTTATCAATACCTGCTCGTTCTAGGTCGTCGATATTTTTAACTGACTTCGATGTACCTAGTGATGCCGGGTGCTTCGAATCACTGCCAAGCACCGGTGCCCAACTATCATGCACCGCTATACCAAACGCCGCAGCATTAACTCGCTGATACAGAGGACTAGTCTCGTCGACTGGGACCGCATAAGCTAGCATTTGAGGCCGGAAAACTATATGTTGTGTACCATCAATATTCTCCACCGCCTTACTATCCTCTGTAAACAATATATCGCCATGATATACTCTATCAGATCCCGAGGCTGTATAAGCTGGGTATAAGTGAGTGAATGCTTGTATCAGCTTATCCTTTAAACCTGGCTTATCTGCAAATTGTTCCTCTAGTTCCTCAACTGAATGAGCAAGCTCTCCAGACCGGTACGTGTATTTGTTAGCTACAAAGAATGCACCGTTGTGTTCTTCTCTATTATCCGCTCCGAAGAACAAAGCCGGTGCACCATCTACCTTAAGATTGATTATAGTATTAGACTCTAAACCGTAGATGTAGTTCTTTAGAGATGTGACCTGCTCTATAAAGTTATTAAATCCAACCTTACCATCTTCAATTGCTAAGTCTTCAAGATGAGCGAGATGAACAGCTGAGTCAGACTGAGTATTTTTCGCCTCTTGTATCAGCACCCCGGTCCAAAATTGCTTAAACGTAAACATGTGACTTATCCCTTAGGTGTATCGTACCAACCGGCAATACTGTTTAGTAGCTCTCTCAGTAGCTCTGCATTATCTTGATCCGGAACTTGTAGTAACAACTCTCTATCTTCTGGTGTGATAGTCTTTAGCTGAAGAGCAAGCCTAGCTGCAATAGCCAAGTCACTTAAACTTCTAGCATCTTGATCAACCGCCGGATCTGCATCCGGTACAGGTGGAGGAGCTTGTTCAGGAGGCAACTCACCTCCTGGGTCCCCGGCCATCGCAACCGGCTCCTCTTCGTTTATGAGACCTAGTTGATCAGTTATTAAGTTTGTAAATTTATCAGTTTTAATCATTATTGAAGTTGTGCTAGTGAAGTTATTTGTTGTAGAAACGCCTGCTTTTCTTGAGGTGTTTTATTTTTAGTAAATTCTTGAAAATCTAGATTCGAATTTAAGTTATTTATAGCGGTTGTCCTCTCGTTAGGAGTCTTTGCATTGAGTACCTTAGCCATCAGGTTAACAACTGTGGTCAATTCTGAAGTTTTTCCCTTATACTCACCACTCATGAGACCTGATATATTCGTCCCACCAGTACCATGGGACCCACCGGTGGCATTATGTACATTTTTGATTACCTTATTTAAGGATCCTATACCACTACCAACCTTTTTAATAGCTTCCCCCGGATTCTGAACTGCATTCTTAACTCCCTTGCCTAATTTCGACCCGGCCATCTTGTTCCACCCACCCTGCATCATATTACCAAACTTACCTTCAGAGATAAAATCTCCCGAAGCATCAACTGATGCATTTTGCTGCAACATGTCACCGGCATTACCGGAACCTTTTCTTAATGAACCGCCGGTGGCCGGGTTCTTCTGAAGACTCCTCGGTTTACCAACCGGCACTATGCCTTGTGCTGTAGAACCTAGTGCAGGTAGAGCGTTATTTATCGCATCTCCTGGTTTTATACCTAGAGCAGTCGCTAGTGCCATTAGATTCTCCGCTTTGACTTCGTTTGGTTGTGATGTATTAACCCTAGTCTGTAGTTCCTCTTCCGGATTAGGAAAAAAGTCCGCCGCATCTTTCGAGTCACCACCTAAGTGATTCCATACTTTACCTAACATACCTTGAGTCTTTCCGCCAGCCGCCACCGCCGGAGCCTGTGCAGCCGCTGGGTCCTGTGCCTGTGCAGCCGCTGGGTCCTGTGCGGGTAGACCCGCGACCGGTGTACCTGCTGGATCACCGGCTGCTGCCGGCACTGCTGCCGGCGGCACTGCTGCCGGTGGCTCTGCTGCCGCCGGTGCTGTTGGTTGAGGTGGTAGAGCCGGGGCCGGTGTACCGGATGGTTGAGCCGGAGCCGGCTTTACTAACGCTCCTGGGTCTTCTTCTCCTCGTGCCATCGCCGCCGTCCGTTGCTGAGGTGTATATGTCGCCGGCGCTTCAGCTTGTTGAAGCTCCTGCTCACTACCGGCCTTCCCCTGGCTCTTCAATCTCTGTCTTTTTTCTTCCGGAGATAAGTCCTTCCAAGCTGCAAACTCCTTCAACATATATGAAAACTCATTCTTGACAGAATGATTTAAATGATCAACACCCTCCTCCTTTAGAATCTGTATATAGGTAGAAAATTTCTTAGTCATCTAATTACTTATTAAAAAACATCATTTGTTTATATCGACTGAAGTACTTTTCGTTTAATTGCTTAAACTCGTTATCTCTTAAAAACGTCCGGACCTTTGATAGAGAATCTATCTTACTACCTCGTTGCTTTATAACCCTCCGGATATTCTCTATAGTCTCTATACTCTCTCCTGACTTAGTCTCTGCTATATGGTTAAAACACTCAGAGCTAGTGTAGAACTTAATTGGCAGCAAGTTAGCTACATGTCGTGTCAACGTACCTAAGAACTGTTTTAACCTAGTTACATCAACATAATCTGTAAGCTCTAGAAACTTTAAATCACATGAGCTATAGTAAAATACATGTGACCCATGGTCAGGTGCACCATCAATATACTTACAAAGACCTTTAAGTATATGATAATAGAAAATCCGCTTTGTGTCCTTATTACCAAGTCTAATAGGTTCTATCGCATCAATCGCATTCAGGTCGTTTATTATATTAATCTCTTCCTGCCGCATGATGTCGCAGCAGTTGATTAATATTATTTGATACTTATCTACCTTGAGTGTTTGCACTGGGAGACTCATCATTAAAATTTTTACTAATCTTTAAAAGAGTCTCCTTGTTCGCTTCAAACCACCCGTCCATCCGCTCAAGAACAACACCGTGTTCAAGACTATCGCTGTTATAAGCGACGTAATTATCACCAGGGTGATCAAAATTGTCATATAAATCCTTTTCATATACTATAAATGTTCCTCTGTTATTAATTTTAAATATCAAGAACCACAGCTTCTCCTCGCTCTTGGCTTGCTCAACCCAGCTCTCAAAAATCGCATTATGTTCTAATAGTGAGCTAAAGGAGAATCTCTTCAACGTCTTACACTCAAACTTTAAATACGCCAACTCTTCTGGAACAACAATGTCGCCCTCAAGTAATAGCTGCTGCGAGTTGGTAAGCTCCGCCGATCGGTGGAAGTTCTTTCCACCTACATATGCTCCGGAACCTGGTGTCCGGAAAAACTTTAAATTAAAGACCGTCGTTAGATGGTCTGCTGTAACACGCTCAAACGCATTACCTTTATTCTTTTGCATGCTCATTATCCGAAACTAGTACTACTGCGCCCACTCGGTCCAGTCATTCCTGACCCTCCTCCGAATCTTGTGAACGGCATTATCTTGATCTTTTTCTTTTTCTTCTTCGCCTTCTTGCCCTTCTTTTTTGATTTGCTAGTAGTATCGCTCGGGCCGTAAGCAAAAGGTAAGCGCATGTCGTTGTTACCTGGACCACCGTACCCGGAGCCTTCAGGGTTACTATTCAAAACGCTGCTAGTAATATCTTCCACTAACATATTATAGAATACCTTTTTAAATAATGCCACAAATATATTTATGTGGAATATGCAACTTTTAATGTTATAATATATAGAATGGCACCTAAGAAAGACCGGTTATTGGAGTATATCGATGAGATGGAGAAGGACGTCCAGGTCGATGAGCTCTCAGTTAAAGAAGTTCAGATGAAACTTCCAGCCTTAAAGCATAAGTGGGTCGGGCGTCTCATGCGCCACAAGGCTATTATTGGTGGGTTATATAGAAAGAAGGAGGCTATGAAGAAAGAAGCCGGTGAAAAGATGAAAGAGTCTACAATGTATAACATGTCTGATGTAGCTTTAGATAAGTTGATTGAGAAGCAAGACTCTATTATGGAGCTCAATACAGAGATTAGTGAACATAAGTTAGTGGTTGAATTTTTAGAGAAGAGTGAGAGGATTTTTAGTAGCTTCACTTTTGATATTAAGAACTTGATAGAGGTGATGAAGCTTGAAACCTTCTAAGATGATGGTAACTTTTGATATAGATAAGAAAGGCCGGGGGTTGGTCTCTGGAGAAGAAGTACCTAGATTAAGAGAGCGATTCTCGGTAGAAAACAAGGCCGCTAAATTTGGACGCTTCCGCGGAGGTTTCGCGCCCTTCCGGAAATATGTTATAACTCCCGCCGGTCGGTTTAATGTAGGTATGTATTTTGAGTTTAAAAAATTCTTAAAAGATCAATACCCAGATATCAAAATTATAAAGACCCCAGCGTTTAGGGAGTATATATTCCCTTATAAGTCTGTTAATATGGAGGTACCAGATCTGAAACTACCGCTTAGAGATTACCAGCGAACGATTGTATCTACATGTAATAAGGTTGGTAGAGGAGTTGTTGTATTGGCAACAGCCGGCGGTAAGACTCTAACGATCGCAAGCCTAATACAATCAGTTTATAACTCATCTGATAAAAATAATTTTACCTGTTTGTTGGTCGTCCCGGATATAGGACTAGTAAATCAAACGAATGGTGATTTTACTGAATATGGAGTCGGGTTCTCTCACTGTAAATGGACCGGTAACCATGGATTGAATCTTAAGTGTAATGTTATTATATGTAACATGGGAATCTTACAGAGTAAGAAGAGCGACTTATCCTTCCTCGATCATGTTGATCTGTTGATCGTCGATGAGGTACATAAGCTCCGATCCGGAAATAAAATTAATAAAATTTTATCCAAAATACCAACAAAAAATAGGTACGGCTTCACCGGTACTATGCCAGAGGAGCTAGAAGATCAATGGAACATAATAGGTACGGTCGGTCCGATTTTATATGAAAAGAGTAGTTTTGCTTTACGTCAAGAGAAGTATATTGCCAAAGCTCGGGTTATAATATTAAGATTAACCTATACATCTAGGAATGATCAACCGGCTTTCGATCATAATAACTTCGACCCAACCGCTAGATATAGAAAAGAATTAGAAAAAATTCACGAATCTGTATTTCGAAATAATATTATATCCAAGATATGCTCTAATACAGCCAACAATACCTTATTATTAGTAGATCACATTAACCATGGTCAGTTGCTATACAATAAACTTAGCACAGTATTAACCGACAAGCAGGTGTATTTTATTCGAGGAGAGGTTGAGATTGAAGAACGCGAACGCATCCGCGCTTTAATGGAGGAAAGAAGTGATATTATATGTATAGCGATATCAAAAATATTTTCTACAGGTGTAAATATTAAAAACTTACATTATATTATGTTTTGTAGCGGAGGAAAAGCGAAAGTCAAAATTGTACAGTCAATCGGTAGAGGTTTAAGAACCCATAAATCCAAGACTATATTGACTATCATAGATATCGCTGATCAGCTATATTATGGAAAACTGCATATGAATAAACGTGTGCTGTTATATGAACAGGAGAATTTTAGTTATGAGTATCAAACAATTGAAGAAAAAACCACTTAGAAAAAAAGCAACCAAGAAGGACAAGGATAGATATTACGTTAATGGTAACGAATTTAAAGCAGCTATTCAAGAATTCTACGATTCCGGCGACGTCCCAATTCCGGGTTCGCTAGCTATATATGTAAAGAAAATCGCAGATGGTTTATCCTTCGCGCCGAACTTTATAAACTATTCTTATAAAGAAGATATGGTAGGTGATGCCATTGTGAAAATGTTATCCGCTTTGATGAATAAAAAATACGACCCATCAACCGGAAGCAACCCCTTTTCTTACTTCACTACCATCGCCTTCCATGCTTTTATCAATAGAATCAAGAAGGAGAAGAAACATAGGGACATGATTAGTGATTATCAAGAGGCTGTATATGATGAGTTAATGGGGACTGATATTGGAGCAAGAGCCGCCGGCAGAGCGTCGACTACGAATAGCGACGACATAGAGTAGAGTATGCAGTTCCGTAAACAACGCGTGTGTTGCGTAAGCGACATACATATCGGCGTCCATCAAAATAGTGCTATGTGGCATGATATTGTTATAAATTGGGCTAGATGGTTGCGTGATGAATTAAAAGCAAAGGGTATTGAGGATATTATAATACCTGGCGACTTCTTCCATTATAGAGATGAAATATCAGTCAACACTATTCATGTCGCGTCTAATGTTTTAGATCTTTGGAAGGAATTTAATATACTAATACTGGTAGGTAATCATGATGCTTATTATAAGGAGCGAGCCGACGTAAATTCGCTATCTCTATTTAAGGGTCATAAAAATATCCAGGTAGTGGATGAAGTATACACAGTGGAGCAGTGGGGCTCTAAATACTCATTCATACCATGGGCGACGCCTATTACAGACATACCAACTAGTGATATTATCTTCGGTCATTTTGAAATTTCATCCTTTAGAATGAACGCATGGAAAGTGTGTGATGATGGAATGTCAGCAAAGTCTTTACTAGAAAAGTCTCCGCTCATAATCTCCGGTCACTTCCACTTAAGAGACGAACGACAGTACGACACCGGTAAGGTGTTATATTTAGGTAACCCGTATCAGATGGATTTCGGAGATCGCGAGTCTGCCAAAGGTTATTATTTATTAGACATGGTCGAGCGTGACTATACATTCTACCCTAATAACATCTCACCTCAGCATAAGAAAGTTAAGTTATCAGAACTCGTCGCGTATGGGGATATAACAGATGATGTAAAAAAGATATTTAAGAAGAACGTAGTTCGCTTCGTTTTTGATAAAAACATTTCTCCAGATGAAGTTGACGTACTGCTAAAAATCCTACTCAGTTTAGGAGCATTAATGTTAACAGTTGATTATGATAATACGTTTAATAATCTGACTTCAAACGACTTGACCGGCGCTGATTTATCCGGAGTTGATATGATTACCGCTATCGAGGAGTTCATTAATTTACTGGAAATTGATGATAAGGCCGGTATAATAGAACGTACCACCAGTATATATCGTAACTGTAAATGAAACTAGTAACATTTCAGCAGCTGTCTATTCGTAATTTTTTATCGGTAGGCGAAGAACCGGTCATCGTCAACTTCCGGAGAGGTTTGAACGTTGTCACCGGCACTAATAAAGATAAGCAGGATCGTCGAAACGGGGTAGGTAAGTCTACCATCGCAGACGCGATCCACTTCTCGCTGTTCGGTAGCACTATCCGAGAGCTTAAAAAGGAGCATATTGTTAACAATATAACCCAGCGAGATTGTGAAGTGGTTCTATTGTTTACTATAACAGACGGTAGTCTAGTAACGAGGTATAAGCTTGTTAGAAGGCTATCACCATCAAAGTGTTTCTTGTATGAGAATGATGTAGATATAACCCGAGACAGTATTAGCAATACTACGTCTTATATGGTGTCGTTAATCAACTGCTCATCTGAAGTTTTCCAGAACTGTGTAATAATGACGGTCAACAACACGACGCCGTTCATGGCTAAGAAGAAAATAGAGAAGCGAAAGTTCGTTGAGGGTATATTAAATCTTGAAGTTTTCAGTGATATGCTAACACAGGTCCGTAACGAATATAATATAGTAACTAAAGAGTTTGATATTGAGTGTATGCGATATGAAGAAGTATCAAAAACTATAGAGACTTATGAAAAGCAGATAGTACAACATAAGGGAAATATAAAAGCAAATCAACAGAAGGTGAAAACACAGCTTCAGGAAAATACTAGAGAAGTCTCTAGATTGACTGAAAGCCTCTCCGGTTTTGAAGGCTCTACATTACCTATGTTAGAACATGATATAGCTGATTATGAGTCAAAATTAACTAAGTGTGATCGAAAGATAAATGAGAAGACAGTAGAGCTAGCTCAACACAAAACCGAGTTAAAGTTCTTACAATCTACAGCAGAGAAGCTCTCCGGTGATAATGACGAGTGCCCCATGTGCTTGAGAAGTATATCAACAAATGACCGGCAACATATAATTGATGAGCAAAATAAGATTAATGACAAGATTGCAGAGACATCCCTCGTTATAAATAACTTCAGTGACGGTGAGTTGAAAAAACTCAAGTCGATGTTAGAGAATAAAATTAAAGACTTAGGTCGCGAAAAACAACAAGCTTCTGAAGCCTCTTTCCGAAAGGGTAGTATAGTAGGCGAAAGGGACCGGATATTTCAGTGGTCAGAGCAACTAGAAGCTCAACTATCTGCAGAGGATAATATTGGTAAGGAGCTGAAGAAATCGACAACAGCAGCTATAGACAGACTGTCAGAGATACAGCAAAATATTGATAGTGTAAAGGTGGAGTTAAACCAGTTAGATATTATTAAGTTTATAGTTTCAGAGGAGGGAGTAAAATCATATATTGTTAAGAAGATTCTGCAAGTCCTTAATAATAAATTAGGCTACTATCTTAAGAGGATGGACTCAAATTGCATCTGTGTGTTCAATGAATACTTTGAGGAGCAGATATTTGACGAGAAAGGAAAGCTGTGCTCGTATTTCAACTTCTCCGGAGCGGAGAGAAAAAACATTGATCTCGCCTGCCTTTTTGCATTTATGGATCTCCGTCGTCTGCAGGGAGATATAGTCTTCGACTTCAGTATGTATGATGAGTTGTTAGATAGTAGTTTAGATGAACGCGGCATCGAGATTGTTGTAGACATTCTTAAGGAGCGGGTAACTAAGTTCGGTGAGATGATCTACATCATAAGTCATCGAAAAGAAGCCGGCACCTTAGTTAATACTTCTCTCGGAGGAGATGCATCCGGAGAGATTATCTTACTACAAAAGCAAAAAGGCATAACAACTCGAGTTGCTATAACCCAAGAATAAACTAAATTATATTATATGTACGGTCATACAATGATACAAGGAACTGTCTTAGGCCAAGCACCGGTCTTTGGACGTGTTAATCAAACGAGTAAGCCTAAACCAGCACCTTCAGCGTTACCGCCGGAGGCGAATCTCCCCCGGGCTTTGAATTATTATGCAGATTACAGCGGTTGCGGTCACTGGCGAATGATATGGCCAGAGAATATACTAAACGCTTACCAGAAGTGTATCGTGCATGGTTCGTCATGCATGGTGTTAGATGAGAGGTATTATTCCGGTGTTAAGGCTGTCCGGATACAACGCCAAGCAACAGCGCAACAATTAGAGTTCATAAAACATCTCCGTACCTTAGCAGATAAAGAAAATTTTCAGCTACTGTATGAAATTGATGATATTTGCTTATTCGAGGACATCCCAGAGTACAACAAGTTTAAGTTCGCGTTTGATAAACCGGAGGTTCGTCAAGCGATCATTGAGATGATGGAGATGACAGATGAGATGACAGTTACATGTCAGTTCATGAAGGATTATTATAGTAGTAAGATTAATCATAAAAATATAACAGTCTTACCTAACTACATGCCGAAGTTCTGGATCGGTAATCATTATAATAGGAAGAAAATTGAAAATAATTTCCGGAGGAACGTCGCGAAGCCTCGAATATTATATGCCGGTTCCGGTGCTCATTTTGACGTTAGTAATAAAGCTGGGCAACAAGATGACTTCGCTCACGTCAATCAGGTTATTCGAAAGACAGTCGATAAGTACCAGTGGGTGTTCTTAGGTGGTCATCCAATGCTACTTAAAGATCTAATGCAATCCGGAAAGATCGAATTTCATCAGTGGAAGCCACTTTTAGATTATCCACAACAAATATACGATTTAGATATTAACTGTATGGTAGCGCCATTAATGGATAACAACTTCAATAGAGCGAAGAGCAATTTAAAGTATATTGAAGCCTGTGCATTCGGTATACCTATCGTGTGTCAAGATATGTGCACCTACGAAGAAGCCCCGCACCGGTTTAATACCGGAGATGAGATGATAGATCAGATAAAGCAAGTACTTTCTGGTACATCATCGTTTATGGCCACTAGTGACCAAGCTAGATCATATGCGGAAGGCATGTGGTTAGAGGATAATATTAATTGCTATAGAGAGCTATACACAACCAAACCCGGTTCTCCAGCAAGACCTATCCTCAACTCTATTAATAATATTGTTGCATAGCACCGCTCGGTATAGTATAATACGATAATGTATCGTAATGTATATTATGACTCCCGGAAGGAGCTATACAAGCTGTTTACCTGGGACAACCTAGGTGGTAGAGTAGTTCTGGATTGTAGTTATAATCCGTATTTATATCTAGAAACTAAGACCCCGGGCAATGCTTCGGCGACTTCCTTGTTTAAGACTCCGCTAAAAAAGAAATCCTTCCGGAATCAACATGAGCGCCGGAAGTTTATCTCTCGTTGCGGAACTAAGCGAGTGTTTGAGAACCTCTCATGTGACCAACAATTTCTATCTGACACATATCACACGATATGTACTGACGATGACTTTAACAAGTTTCCTGTCATGACTTATTTTATTGATATTGAGACTTACTCACCTGGTGAATTTCCTCACCCAGACCTAGCACGCGATGCTATCAATGTTATAACGATATATGATACTAGTGTTAAACGGTTTATCACATGGGGAACCACTGAGTTAAAGAAGTCTATAGACAACGTATCGTATCACTACTGCCAAACCGAATATGAATTGCTCTGTAAGTTCGTTGAATTCATTGAGACCTACCCACCTGACGTTATTTCCGGTTGGAATAGTCAGTTCTTCGATATACCATATATTATTATGCGCGTCGCGAAGATCTTAGGTGATAATGAACATCATCGCCTATCGCCAGTCGGTAACGTATACTCTCGGCAAATGAGAGGAAAGTTCGGAAATGAACAAACAAGATGGTATATTTCCGGTATATCGTCCCTCGACTACTTGGATGTATATCAGAAATTTTCTCCCGGAGTTAAGGAGTCTTATAAATTAGACTCAATCGCTGAAGCTGAGCTCGGTGATAAGAAGGTAGACTATGGTAGTTCTAACCTATCAGAGCTAGCGGATAACGATTGGCAGACATTTGTTGAGTATAATGTTCAGGATGTTAATCTCTTAGTTAAGATGGATGATAAGCTTCGATACTTAGAACTGCTAAGAATGCTAGCATACACCGGACTAACAACGTTCGAAGGTGCCATGGGAACTCTAGGTGTTGTAACCGGTGCCGCAGTCATCCAGGCCCGCAAACAGGGCAAGATCATGCCTACTTTTATTAAAGAGGATTTAGGTGGCGGTAAAAACCCGGGAGCATATGTAGGTGAACCACAGGGTGGTTTTCAGGAGAGTATATTATCTTTCGATGCTAATAGTCTGTACCCTAATGTTATGATATCCTTAAACCTCTCCCCAGAAACTAAAGTCGGTAATATAGTACATCAAGATACAAATGAAATCCATGTCCGGCACGTTAGTGGTAAGATGTATAAATTAACTACTAAGAAGTTTAAAGATTTTGTTGATAGTCAGCAAATCGCAATAACTAAAGCGAATGTCCTGTTTACTCAAGGAACGAAAGGAATCATTCCGCAGATTGTAGATGACCTGTACGCTGTCCGGGTATCAACCAGAGCTCAGTTAGAGAAGAGCAAACGGAAGGCGGAAAAACTTAAAAAGTCTACAAAAGAGTATGAGAAGATAAAAAAGCATATTGATCAATTAGACATTAAACAATTTACTATTAAGATTTTAATTAATTCTATTTATGGGTATTTCGGTAATAAGATGGCTCCATTTGGTGACGATGACATCGCTAGCAGTATTACACTGACCGGTCAAGCAGTAATCAAGCAGTCTAATAAAATTCTACGAGAGTATGTAGATAATAATACTGACACTGAAGGATCTGATCCAATAATATATAACGATACTGACAGTTCATATATTAGTATACAGCGATTAATAGACTCAAAAAATGTTAAGTTCTCGGAAGATGGTATAGTGTCTCCGGAAGCTTATAAACAAGCTGAGCTAATGGAAGCTCATCTGAATCGGAAGATTTTAAAGTGGGGTATATCCGAACTCAATAGTAACGACTGCCGGTTTGTTTTTAAGCGAGAGTGTATGAGTGACGTAGGAATATTTTTACAGAAGAAGAGATATGTTTTGAGAGTTTTAGATGACGAAGGCTTTAAGTGTAATAAATTCAAATATACAGGTGTGGAAGTCGTCCGGAGTACTATGCCGAAAGCAATCAAGCCTCATGTAAAGGATATAATTGAGACTATGTTAGATACCAAGTCCTTAGCAACAACTAACGACCGGTTTATGGAGACATATAAAGTGTTTAAGCAGTTACCTATTGAAGATATCGCTTTTGTAATGGGTATCAGGGAATACGATAAGTACGCGAAAAACTGTAACGGTTATAATGTAGGTAAAGGTACACCTATACATGTAAAAGCCGCTTACTATTATAATCTATTGGTAGAGAAGCTAGGTATAAGCAGTCAATTTGAATTGATAACAAATGGAGACAAGGTCCGGTATTACTATGTCAGTCCTAATAAGCTCGGTATTAGTTCCTTAGGTTATAAGCAGTATCTACCTGAAGAACTCAAAAAAGATTTTTTACCTAACAAGGAGATGATGTTTGAGAAAATTGTATACTCGATAATTGACCGTTTTTATGTCGCTGTCGGTTGGCGATTAAGCAAGCCATCCAAGCAGAAGCAGACTGATTTATTTGAGTTATTGAGCTTTTAGCAGTTGCATTCACATCAAACATAGTATAATATATTGTATGAGCAGTAAAAAGTTAACAGAATTGACCCCATTCGTCGACAACGTCGGACGAATTGTAATTGGTCGAACGATCGGTACCATCTCGAAGACAGCGAAGACCATTCAGGTCAAGAACCCGGCCATCGTCAATATTCAAATGCAAGAAGATGGGCAGGTCTCTGTCCAGCTTATCCCATATATGTTTAAGGAGTTTCTATTAGAAGATAGTCAGTCAGAAACCGTATGGGAATTTGGCCTCAATAACATTACGTACTCGTACAATGTAAAGTTAGACGAGCGGGTCACTCAGCAGTACGAGCAAGTGTTCGAAATCTCAGATGAAGAGCGTGAAGAACTGATTCAGAAGATGAAGGACACTGACACTGCCACCGGAACAGAGGAGGGTGAGGTAGTTAAGATTTTTGATGAAGATGGGAAAGCCCCATGATTATTGTTAGCTGAGATGATTGTGAAAGCCCTCTTCAGAAATGTTGAGGGCTTTTTTATTACAAGACCTTGCTATATGTAGCGTATATATTATAATATATGTATGAGTAAAGATCTAACTGCAGTTTTTAAAAATTTAGATAAATTAAACCCTGACGCGACAATCTTATCGGCCAGCGCACTATCAACTGTTAGTGAATATATAGACACTGGCTGTATGGTGTTAAATTCGATCATCTCCGGAAGTTTATACGGCGGTGTACCTAAGGGCCGGATTACCGGTTTCTCTGGTCCGTCTCAAACCGGGAAGACGTTTATTATTAATAAAATATTAGCCGAAGCTCAAAGAAAAGGGATGTACCCGGTTATTTTTGACACTGAAGCCGCAATTGATGAGTGTAGTACTAAAGGTGTCGGGTTGGATGCAGATAATGTAAAATATGTTCCGGTGCATACTGTAGAAGCTTGCCGGAATCAAATATCCACATTTCTAGATAGTGTTATTGAAGCGAAGCAGGAAGGTAACTTTATTATATCTATTGATTCACTCGGAAACTTGGCTAGTCAAAAAGAGGTAGATGATGTAGAGAAAGGTAAATCTGCAATGGATATGGGTCTTCGAGCTAAAGGACTCAAGAGTATGATGAGAATTTTAACATACAAAGCCGCGAAAGCCGGTGTGACGATATTGTTTAGTAACCATACGTATGATGACCCCGGATCTATGTTCCCGACACTAGTTAAGCATCAATCCGGAGGAAAAGGTCCTGTGTATCTCTCTAGCGTCCTAGTCCAGCTAGCTAAGAGAGATGAAAAGCATGACAAGGATGACGAGTCAGACGAAGTAATTCCGGAGGCAAATAAGTATAGTGGGGTAACTCTTCGAGCGTTGACAGTAAAGAATCGCTTCGTTCCACCATTTCTGCAGTGTGAGATGTATTTAAATTATAAAAATGGTTTAGATCGATACTCCGGTCTTAAAGACCTTGCTGTAAATCACGGTATTATTGAGCAAAATGGCTCTACTTATATTCTAGCGTCTACTGAACCTGGTGTTCCTGGTAAGAAGCTCGGGTACTACAAGAACTGGGGAAAAGATGTAGAGCTGTGGGATAAGACTATTATACCTCGAATTGAGGAAAAACTAAAAGACGTGTATAGTTATAGCAGCTAAACGACGCTGGTAACATCTTCGCCTGTACGCTTATCAACAACCTTAATAAGCCCTTTTCGTATAAAGCACCCGGTGTCCGGGCAATACCAATGAGCTTCAGTATAGAGCTTATGATCTCGTTCAGTTGTTACAAGTTTAGGTCGGCATAAACTGCCTGTCATCGGTGATGATATATTAGTGGGTCTAACCAAGTTCATATGTATATTTATACAATTTCAGTTGAAATACTAGAGAGATATACTATAATATATTTATGAGTAAGGCAATTGTACCTATAAGTGGAGGCATAGACTCTAGTGTAGTTTTGAAGATCGCGCACTCCGAAGGTCATGAAGTACATGCAATTAGCTACAATTACGGTCAGCGACATGACAAAGAACTCGCATGCGCCGGGTTACAGACTGCAAATACTAGTTGCGCAACTCACCAGTATATTAGTCTAGGATTTTTCAGCGACATAGTACCTACTAGTTCGCTAACTTGTGCAGATATTGATGTAGCTAAAACAAGAGATGTCCTAGGCGACCCACAAACCGTTAATTATGTACCTAATCGAAATATGATGTTATTATCAATCTGCACCGCGTACGCGGAATCAGTTGGTGCTGAGGTAGTATATCATGGTGCCGCTCTTGTCGATAGCCAAGCCGGCTTTTGGGATGGTTCAAAAGAATTCCTAGAAGCTATTAATAGTATAAATGCCCTTAACCGGAAGTGTAGAGTCCGGATAGAAGCTCCATTGATATCATTATCCAAGAGAGAGATAATAGAGAAAGGTATTGATATGGGTGTATATTTTAGTGACACATGGACTTGCTATGAAGGTAAGAAGGAGGCATGCGGTGAGTGTACAGCATGCAGCTCTAGAATTAAAGGGTTCATAGACGCTGGGTACATAGACCCGGTACCTTATAGTATATCTATACCATGGCAAAGGTACAAGTGCAAGGAGGTACCATGCCGCTAATAGGTAACCGCCGGTTACAGATGCTAAATGCTAGAGGTTGGTTTTGTTTAGCACTATCCGGAGTGAATCTGGTTATAGCCTTCGTCTTTGCTACACACGCTAGCTGGTGGTGTGTTGCTAGTCTATTTCTCAGCTTCATGCTGTGGTTAGGTGTGTATGACCCGAAAAATTTAAAACTTACAGATGACAATGAACAATCTAATAAATAGGCGAGCAGTACGAAAACTGGCTCTAGTAATAGCTAACGAGATGCATCCACAAAAAACGATGTCGGATGAGTATGTTGATGCCTCCGGAAGGACGTGGAACTACGGTAGAGCTTTGGCTTCCTCTGCTAACAAAAAATATAAACAGGTGAGCATATCTTTCCTAGAGCATATAAACGGCATGGTTCGAGTTGAAGTAGAGAAATATATTAAAAAGAATCCACCTAGGGGAGCGACAGTTAAGTAATGCCATCTACAGAGACACTAGACCGGACTTATTTAGAGTTAGCTAGAGTCTGGTCTCAATTATCACCTGCACAGAGGATGAAGGTGGGTTGCTTGATTGTTAAGGATAATATGATTATTAGTGATGGGTATAACGGAACACCTTCCGGGTTCGATAATACATGTGAGGGAGAGGACGGTAAAACGTTAACGGAAGTTCTGCATGCAGAGTCTAACGCAATAACTAAACTAGCAAAATCTACTCAGTCAAGTTACGGAGCAACAGTATATATAACATTATCACCTTGCGTTGACTGCGCGAAAATCATGATTCAATCCGGAATAAATCGAGTTGTTTACGGTGAACGTTACCGACATGCTGATCGAGGATTGGATCTCTTAGCAAGAGCCGGTATACCGACCATCTTGATATCGTAACATAGATATGTGTGGTATATTCGGAAGTTTGGATTTCACAACGTATGATCGGCTTTTTACTGCTAATCAAGTACGAGGCAATTTTGCTAGCGGAAGTTTATATGTAGGTGATGATGAGATATATCTCCGTAAGGATGGTAGTGAGTATACTACTGACGGAGAGCATTTCCGTTGCAATTTATTCAACAAAAACATGTTCCTAGGCCATACACAAGCCCCAACAAGCGCGCAAAGAGATTGGGCAGCTCACACAACCCACCCGTTCGAGTCCGAGGAGTGGATAGTAGCTCATAATGGTATTCTAGAAAATTATGAGGAGTTGAAAGATAGGTGGTTACCAAAACATGACAACCCGGTTGACTCTTCAATAATCCCCGCGCTGTTAGATATGCAGTATGTAGGTGATGAAATATACTGTATAGCAGAGGTTATGGGCATGCTAAAAGGTACATTCGCATGCTGGATATATAGCAACCGCTCTAGAACCGTGTATTTGGTTCGCTCCGGTAGTACGTTGTTTTGCAATATGGAGAATTGCGTCTTCTCCTCAATCTCAGTAGATGACTGTTACGTACCGGCGGATGAAAACGTTATATATCAACTAACCAAGGAAGGTATAACAAGCGTTGGTAAGTTTGAGGCAGACAGTCCGTTTTTTATAATATGAAGCGTTTTTTAATAATTACAGCAACACGACTCCCTCCGGAATCGACTGTACCGCTAACTGAGAGTCTAGCCGACATGGTACAGTTCGGGGTAACAACTGAGCATCATCAGGTAATCATTCGCCACGGTAACAATAAGGGCTTACCGGAGATTTATAATCAGTATATAACTAAAGAGCATTTAGATATATATGAAGGTATTATTTTCGTCCATGATGATGTATATATTGATGATATAAAGTTCCTAGAAAAACTCCGGAACTGTTTTAAACAAGGATACTCTGTTGTCGGACTAGCCGGGGCATCCTCAGCCAAGATCGCAAAACCGGCGTTGTGGCATTTAATGTCAGAAAGGCAGAACCAAACCGGTGCAGTTGCTCATCCATATAAAGATGGTATGTCATATGTAACTACATTCGGACCAACCCCTAAGCGTTGTCTTATAATGGATGGTCTCTACCTAGCTATTAATTGTAAGAAATTTAAACAGAACCCTGTTAAGTTTGACGAGCAGTTCACGTTTCATCACTATGATTTAGATTTTTGTTTACAGTGTAATAAGAACAAGCATAAATTAGTTGCAGTTAACATTAATGTCATTCATAATTCACCAGGACTACTAAAGCCAGAATCTAAAATATTTCTAGATTCGCAAGATAAATTTATTAAAAAATATAATGCCAAAAATTGATCATGGTTATTATGAGAAGATCATAATATATAAATTGTTAACAGACGAGACGTATTTAGCGTCTGTGGTCGATCATGTAGAAAGTCGCTTTTTTGACGACAAAAACATCGCATGCATAATCAATATTATTACTGATTTTTATCAAACGCGATCTCAAATACCCACAACGTCTGAAATAAAGAGTTATCTAACTACTGACGAGTTGAAGCAGCAATTTAAAGTTGTGGTTGGGTACTTAAGAGATGTCGCAGACCCAGACTTAAATGAGGATGAGTTGTACGAGAATACTGAAGTGTTTTTGAGAGAAAAAGCAGTCATGAAAACTCTGTTATCAGTCTCAGAGGATTACGCTAAAGAGCGAGACCATATTGACACGTCGCTTGTTTTAGATAAGTTTGATAAAGCATGCGGTATTACCTTAAGTGTAGATAAGGGTTTCGATTTGTTTAACGAGGTAGATAGACACATTGAAGAGTTGACTCAACGAGACAAAACTATACCAACAACCTGGCCATGGTTGGACGAGAAGTTAGATGGTGGGTTGCTAGAGGATGGCAGAGCACTGTACGTATTTGCTGGAGAAACTAATATTGGTAAATCTATAGTCCTAGGAAACTTAGCGATCAATTTAGCTAGCCAGAATAAGTCTGTCCTATTAATTTCATTAGAAATGTCGGAAAAGATATACACAAAACGTTTAACTTCTAGCATATCATCTATACCTATTAGTGAGTTAGCGGCCAACGCGGATGATCTAAGAGCTCAGCTAATATCGTACAAGCAAGGCCGCGATAAGGCGAGATTACTCGTCAAAGAATTCCCACCTAACACTATAACAGCTAATCACCTAAAGGGGTTTATAAAGAAGGTTGTTAGCTCCGGAATCGAACTAGATTGTATTGTCCTAGACTATGTAAATCTACTACATAGCACCATGGGAAACAATTCTTATGAGAGAGTAAAACACGCGACCGAAAAACTCCGAGCCTTATCCTACGAATTTGAATGTCCTATCGTTACAGCGACACAGCTCAACCGGCAGGGGTACAATGAAGCAAATCCTAGTCTGGATACTGTTAGTGAGAGTATAGGTTTAGCAGCCACCGCGGACGCGATTTTCAGTCTATGGCAAGAGGAGGAGGATGCAGAGTTAGGTGTAATGAGACTCGGTATCATGAAGAACCGATTTGGTCCTAATTTCGGTAGTACGGTGATGAGAGTCGACTACAATACACTCACTGTTGCTGAGGACCCTGATGCGGTGAGCGATGATATAATGAATGATCAGGCAGAAGATATGCTCGGTTTGCTATCCGGTTAATATTTAGTAAATAACGATAAATGGCCGCTAAAGATTATTATATATTCACCGACTGTGACTTAGATGGAGCTGGGTCGTATCTCGCGTTCAGCTGGCTCACCGGTCTTACAGATATCCCGTATATGGTCTGTCGAGTGAATGATTTAGAGAAAAAGCTCACCGGTTGGTTAAAAACTCATAAGTTTGAGGATTATAAGAAAGTATATTTTTTCGACCTAGATGTAAGCAAGGAAGGGATTAAAAAATTAATCGACCGCGATAATGTTGTTGTAGTCGATCACCACCTATCAAATATTGAGAGTGAAGTAGAGTTTAAAAAGGCTAGTATGGTGGTAGAGGACACAACTAGCACATGTAAGCTTTTATACAAAACATTTAAAGATAAGGCACCTGAGTTAACTAACGAGCAAAAACTTTTTATCTATATGGTGGATGATTATGACTCATACACTTTAAAATTAGCAGAGAGTAAAAAGTTAAATGATGTGTTCTGGAGCTACCAAGGCAACCGAGTTGAAAAACTAGAGAGAGACTTTTCATCCGGATTCACAGGGTTTAATAGGTTTCATGAAAACACTTTAATTATTAAAGAGAAGGATTTAGCTAAAATGAAAGCGGAGTCCGAAATCTTCACCGGTGTGATTAAGACTAAAAAAGCTACATACAAGGTCAGTAGTATTATTGGTAACAAATACATTAACGAACTTGCGGATTTTGTATCAGAGACCACTGATAGTGATGTCGCTTTAGTTGTAAATCCTTCCTCCGGAAAGGTCAGCTTCCGGAAACGTGGTGATGACGTCGAGCTCAGTATGGTTAAGTTAGCGGATATGGTCACCGACGAATCCGGAGGCCATGAGGCTGCCGCCGGCGGTATGATATGTGATAAATTTTTAGAGTTTACGAAAAGACTGTCCCCATTCTCAGCATGAGTATAACGCAGACAATAAAAAATCAATGCCCGGTAGAGAGATTATCTTTAGCAGAGGTTGATAAAGCGTTTTTAACCTTCTGTTCATATATGTGTATATTACACAACAAAAAACTTAACCTAGCTAATATATTTTTACTACTACTAAAGCATGAAAACATCCTAGACCTTTTCCAAGGCATGAGTGATTTAGATAGTAGTTATGATTGCATGAAATACTTTCTTCAACGAGATCCCTCGTTACACAAATCCAAGTATATTAAAAATTATATAGCACAGAAGGATGAGTGAGTCCGAGCCGCCTAATACGTCTCAACGAAATATATACAATACATGGTTGAGAGTGACTAAAACTCAAGCCGGGAGACCATTCCGGTACAGAAAGCGTTGGGACAATCTATCTGACGAGCAGCTGATTGCCCTAGAGCGTTTAGATCGATTTTTCAAAAAACACCGACAGATCAATATGGATGATTTCTTTAAGTCTCCGTATGTTCTATATACTGACGCCGTCCGATCCGACCACCCGGAGTACACTAACTTCCCATTACAATTTTACACAAGATACAAAGCTATAAGCATGTATAAACTAACACAACAAAATAACAGTTGAAAACCAACAAAACAGACACTATAATATATACATGAGTACATTCACACAATCAATGTTCGATAGTATTAAGACAGCTCTTAATAATACTAACAATGGAGCAACAAATTCAAGAGCAGATATTCTCCGGTTTACACCAGACAACCAGTATGACTTGAGGTTCGTACCAAATATTAAAGATCCTGAAAAGACCTTTTTTCATTACTACACTCAATCATTCACGTCTTTTGCAACCGGGCAATTTATTAGCGCCATGTCTCCACAGACATTCGGAAATACTGACCTGATCGCTCAGACCAAGTTTAAATTAAAAGCTAATGGTACAGAGGAGGAGAAGCGAAAAGCTGATACCATCCGCCGTACAGAAAACTGGCTAGTCAACGTATACGTCGTTAACGACCCATCCAACCCGGATAATAATGGAGAGGTCAAAATCATGAGATTCGGAAAACAATTGCATAAGATTATTATGGATTCTATTCAAGACGAAGACGAAGCCGCTGTCGGCTTCCGCGCTTTTGATTTGAGCGAAAACGGCTGCTCCTTCCGTGTAAAGGTAGAGAAGCAAGGTGACTTTCCGACATACGTAACATCTAAGTTTTTACTACCATCTAAGGTACCTGATTTGGAAGATGCTGACGCGGTCATGGAGAAGGTATATGCCTTAGATGAGGTATTTAACCTAAAGTCGGATGAGGATGTTAACAAGCTGTTAGATGAGCACTTCTATTGCGGAGACGGGAGAACAGCCGGAGCAGTGCCGGCAGCAACTACCCAAGCCCCGGTACCTGAAAAGAAGCGGGACGCAGATCTAGATGAGGAAGTGCCTATGGAGTTTCCAAAGAAGGAAGCTTCAAAAGCCGAACCGGCGGATAATGATGATAAGCTCGAAGAGCTACTTGCCGGCCTAGACGACTAAACCTGATGGACGATACAGCAAAAGCTCCCGGTCCGCCTCCTGGGTCATTCGATATGGACGCTGCCATGGCCGCACATGAAGATGCAAGTGTTGTATCGCAGGATGATGCCATGGACATTGCGCGTTTGTTTAATGTCATCGGTACTGATTTAACTAATATCGATAAACATAATGTAGGTGATGGTCCACCAGCTATGAAGCTAGATAAGGATGCAGTGATGGCTCAGCATATACAACAAGCCCCACGACCTAGTCCACCACCTGTACCGAGACCCGGTCCACCACCCCCACATGCCACCGGTGCAGTTACAGTACCGACAGTAAATATCCCTCATGTAGCATATGAGAGGGAGAAGAAAGCCACTACAGCACTAAAGCGGAAAGTTACAAAGCTAGAGAAGGACATTAAAACTATTAATGAGGTATTGAATCTCCCTAATAGTGTTAGTAGGTATAAGATTGTTACTGATGATGTGGATTGTATGTGTTCAAATGTACACACGCTACTAAATGTGTTTACTACTGAGATGCAGAAAAAACCAAAGAGTATAACAATTACAAAATGTTAGTACATATATCAAGTAGAGAGGAGTTTGTTAGCAAGTTCTTGGCACCGATAACTAAGCTTAGTGAATCGGCATGCATAACTATACACCGCGACAAGATCTCCGCATTAACTACCAATAGTGATAATTCACTAATATTACACCTATCGCACAAACAAGAAAACCCTTCTCTTACAGAAGGTGAAAAGGTCATTTTAAATGTACCTAACATTTCACGCTTTGTTAATTTATTTTCGTGTATCACAGATGATAGTACAGCCCTAGACTTCGCGGAGAATTGCGTGGTTTGTACCTCTGGAGATCTCAAATTCCGGTACCACTTGTTAGAGGATGGTATATTAAAAGTACCTACCGTAAATATACAGAAGATAAAAGAGTTAGACTTCGACACTACATTCTATCTACAAAAGGATAATATATTGCAGCTACTAAAGGCTAGCACGTTTACTACAGATACAGATAAGCTGTATATAAGTACTGATGATACTAAGGTGTATGGTGAGTTAACTGATAAACAGCAAGCAAATGTCGACAGCTTTCAACAACCAATCGCGATGAGCTATAGTGGTTCTGCCATAACGAATCCTATGTCTATCAATTTCGAGTTAATACGTGTAATAGGATCCCTTCGTCTGAACAGAGACTGTAAGACGGTAGTTCATGTTAACAATGAGAACAGTGTCTTCCTGTTTGACATTACATGCGGAGATAATAAATTACAGTATATAACATCAGCATATGCTGAATAATATTATGGCAAAGAATAAGATATCAACCTTAGGTTATTTTGTAAAGAGAATGAAGGACAGTGGGTATGTCGTGTGGAAGATGTTCAATGATTACCCGTTAGCAGATACTAGGAAGTGGACTATATTAGTCAACCCGGGAATAGAATCGGTGTTAGTGACTTGTATGGTCAACGTAGGAGAAGAAGGTAGCATACCACATTTTGATATATACGACGGTGGTAATAGAACAAGACACAAAAACGTCACTGTAGCTACAGACTCGATGGAAGTTTTTATGAATCAATTGATAGCTTATGACATAACTCCTGATAGTGATATGTATAAGAAGGAAGTTACGGAATGAGTGAGGACGAAGATACTGAAGGCGAACCACTTTCCGGCGACGAGACAATCGATGAGGTTGTTCTGAGCGATACTGCAAAGAAGAGATTGTTCAAGATATTAAAAGTATCTGACAATGACCTAGACGGTGCTGAGGAAGCAGATTTACAAGAAGGTATACATAAACATTTAATGGAGTATGCTAGCAAGAAGAAACTTGACCGGAAGACTGTTGATGACTTGACCCAAGTACTCGAAGAATATTTATCAACGTTTCTTATACTAGGTTATAACTTTAAAGGTGAACCGGTCCAGATAGTATCTGTAGACTCTCAACAAAATGCGGACGCTCTAGGCACAGCTATCCACCGGTTCTTAATGCATTCCAATCGAGCGAACCTAGGTCCAGACGGTCCTGAGGGTCCGCCTGATCCTGGTATGTACGAGTAATATGCCTAGACCATCAAAGAACGCCATGTATGTTATTAAGTGTGGTGATTATGGTGGTAGTTACATTATACAGTTTGATAAGACTGTAGCTCACCGAAAGTTTCTCCGCCTCCCGGAGCAGGATATTTTAGACGTACCGTTGTCTGCATTTGATAAAGGTCGTAGTACCGGCGTTTTAGATTTTGTTGCCAATATAGATAAAGACATTTATAATTACTGTAAACATATATACAATGAAAAAAACAATAATATTTGACGGTAGTAATCTACTACATCGATGCTACTGGGTCCATTCCGTCCGGAGAAACGTGAAGGTATCTCAACTATTCTTAGCGAGCATGAAAAAGTGTACTAATATGTTCGCTGCAGATCAAGTAGTCTGTGTATGGGATGCTCGGAAGAGATATCCAGAGCAGAACTACCGACACATCACTAGCAACGGAGCATACAAGCAGACTAGAGACAAGGATAAAAATGCAAAAGTGTACTCCTTCTGTGATGAAGTTCAAGAGATATCCGAACCATTGGGAGTTGCTCACTTAAACCCCGGCATTCTCGAAGCAGATGACTTTATATACTGGTTATGTAATAACATAGACGACTATAAGACCGTTGTTAGCTCAGACGGTGATCTCCTACAGCTAATAGGTGATACATGTGATGTATATAATCCGATTGTAAACAAGTTAATAACTAAGGAGACGTTTGAGGAAACCACTGGTATGCCGGATATCCGATCATATATCGTGCATAAGTCGCTAGTAGGTGATAAGTCGGATAATATCGCCGGTCTAGAAGGAGTAGGCCCTAAACGCGCTAAGCAGATAATGGAAAGAGGTATAGAGAAGCTGAGTAAGGAGAATAAGGAGTTGTTAGAGCATAACATAAATTTAATCGATCTATCTATTGGAAACATCCGGCATCCAGAGGAATGGGATTGGTATGAGGAAGAGTGGGGTAACAAGAAGCAGCCCCCACGCGATTTTAGTAAGTTTAAACAACTGTGCATTGAAAGTGAATTATTTGCTATAACAAATAAGTTAGCAGAGTGGAAGAGTGTTTTTGATAAGACTCAATCGATCGAAAATATCGTAGCAAAGTTAATCAAAATTAATGAAGGCGCCCTCTCTAACTTAAATGACTAATGAACTGACCAGTCAATTTTACATCCAACAATTCTTTCAATACGCTGGGTGGCCTAAGTATAATAAATTTAGCAATGTGTACAACGCATGTTGCCCTATATGTAGAGAGGGTAAGAGTTGGGGGAAGAAGAAACGACTATATTATATGGTCGAATCCGGAAAGGTTTGCTGTCACAATTGTGGTTGGTACGGTTCTGTTTTAAAGTGGTGTTTAGAGGCTAGTGGAAAGCCTTATGACGAGTTTATAGCGGATGCCGGCGTTGTCGATATCACTGATAAGTCTTTCTCTCCTATCATCAAGGCATTAGCGGATCGCCCTGCTCTTCCAGAAGACCCTATTAACATTTTTGATAAATCTCAAATAACATACTATCGAAAAACCGGCAGTTGGTCCACTCTTAAGAGTATTATTAGCTTCGTTGTCGGTAGAAGATTACACCGCGCAGTGAATAAACCTAAATCATTGTATGTAAGCCTAACCGATAAGATACATAAGAATAGATTATGTATACCGTTTACAGATAGAGGTAAAGTAGTACATTATCAAACCAGAGGAGTTTTAGAGGAAGATCTAAAAGATCGTCCGAAATATCTATCGAGAGTAAATAGCGAAAAGTCGTTATTTAACATTGATCAAGTAACCGATGATAACGATACTATATACATAACTGAAGGCCCGCTAGATGCATTTTTCATACCTAATGGAGTCGCAGTCGCCGGTATACAGGAAAAATCTAGATCACAAGCCTTCACTAAGAAGCAACGTGATCAATTAGCCGGTTCATGTCTACATAATAGAACATGGTGCCTGGATTCGCAATATTTAGATAGAGCTAGTTACAACAAAACAAAACAGTTAGCGGCCTCTGGATTGGCTGTATTTATATGGCCTGCACACGAAGGTAAGCAATATAAAGATTTTAATGATATGTGTATCTCAGCTGAGATCGATAGTATAGATACTAAATGGGTAGATGAAAACACATATACAGGTCAGTCCGCCCTCCTGCTACTCTCTCAAATCAATCTAAATTAGATGTTGCCTTGTGGAGCAGAATTAACAGCGGCTTCTCTCGCCTTCCGCTCAGCACCTAGGAGATACTGCTTTAGAGCCTCACCCAATGACGATAAGTCTTGCGCGACTCTAGAGATCTTCTTAGACTCACTCCGCTGAACGTCAGCCATAATACTACTACAATCCGCTCTATTGAGCTCGTAGTTCATAGAGCTTGGTTGTAACCCGTTGAGATGCTCGATAAAATCTTCAATTTGCGTGATCCACTGGTTCAGCTTCGTAGTCGCGCTGGATACTTGTCCGGCTTCACCGAAACCGGCCGGATTATCCGGAACATCGTTAAACGCTTCCGGCGGTGTATCAGAATCTAGTCCATTGACTAGAGCTTCCTCATCACCATCAACTCCTGGAGGTGGTCCCTCTAGGTCGTCTTGCTCGATTAAGATCCTCTCAAATTGCTTTTTAAATATAGAACTCATCCTACTAATACTTATTAAATGTTACCCAATCTTTTAAGGTCATCCAGCTTTCCGTTAGGCTTACCAATGCCCCCGACTGTCGTGAATACATTCAACCCAGGTTTTGAGCCTCTATATATGCCTCGATGCACTGTGCTGTTCGGCTGCAACAGTCTGATAAACTGCTCAAACGCGTAGTCTAAGAAATCTTGAGGTATATCATTTAGAACCTCTTGAGAGCCTATAATACATGCCGCAGCTTTATCCCCGGTGCTCAGATCAATTCCACCAGCTAGGATGTTTTGCTTAAGGTTATCTCTAACAGCATAGCTGATATCAGTCTCATCCTTCCACTCTGTAATATTCGTCGCACCGAGTACCATCAAACCAGAATCTAGCACTGTTTGATAATCTGCTGCATCAAAAGATGAATAGTGACTCTGTTTGTTGACTATAGTGTTAAATAGGTGAAATAGTGAACATGTAGATAAGTTAGCCGTTTGCCAAAATCTATCAACAGCAAGGCCTGGATACACGGAGCTTATTTTCTCGTTATCGATTAAGATTAGAGGTGATAGAATACCCTCCTCAACCAACGACCATGCTTGCTGTAAAGTCTTATAAGCATTTTCGTTAACTTTAGAACCTTCAGATCTCTTAGGTAGTGCTAGTATACCACCTACCTTATTGGTTGTTATCCCTAGAGTCCGCTGAAGTTCGTAAGCTGTCTTAACTAGCCCGGCGAATGTCCCGGCACCTGTACCGCCTCCACCACCAGCACATACCATAATCCGGTCAACATCTTCCCCGAAACTTTTCTTCATGAAATCTAGCACATCTTCTTTCCGCTCATCATATATACGCTCCCCAACTTTAGGATTCTTACCTGCACCGCCACCGCCGATGTTCAACTTCCGGGGCAAATTAACTGTGTCTAAATCTTGCTGTGCAGTGTTTATAGCGCACACTCGACCGTATCCGATCTTATAAAAAGTCTCCGCTATCCGTGAACCACCTTGCCCAGCACCTATAAATGCAAACTTATAACCACCCTCGAACTTATCCTTAATCTCAACCTTCTTCTTAACCGGAGGTGGAATCATAATATCACCGATGTCCGCATCATAGTCACCGTATATGTTATCCATATCGATACCTTGATCAGTTTCCTCATTTGCGATCTCTTGTGTATTCTCAGGAGTCGCGGCTGTGTCTCCACCACCGAACACGTTCCCGGCGGAATTACCTATTATGGTTGTTTTGTCGTTCATAGAAATATTTATTAGATTTGATAAGTATTTATAGATGTCAAAAAAGAAAAAATTTAAATTCGACCTCTTAGCCGAGGACTTAACCATGGGAAGTACCTCTCAGAACTTCACCGGTGGGCAGGTCGGACAAGGCTCCGGTCAATCAAAACCTCAAGCTATGTCTATAATGGATCTGATCGACACCCAGACAACCTTAAAAGACCGACAACGCGATGCTCCTGGAGCATTACCTTACCCAGTAAGCCATAGTACTTTACAGAGATTCGCAGAAGCATACTTCGCTATACAGGACGTCAAAAATACTTTGAGACGAACGGTAGATAACCCTCTAATATCATCTGATAAAAATAAAAAAGCAGCGGTTATGAAGATGTATAATAAATGTCTTAAGCTGCAGAAGTTGATTGAGATGTGTGGTAACGATTTAGACACACTGACACCGTAGTTGATTTCCTGTACATCTTCCACTAATTATAGTTGATGAATGTATACATCCGTTCTATTCTACTCACCTTACTAGTAGGCACCGTCCTTGGAACTAGTATAGCGTATATTGGTTCACTACCTTACGACAAGTCTATAGTAGGAGCAGTCGTAGGCCAATTCATCTTCTTCGCGATATACAATCGACTCCGAGCAAGAAAAGACGCCGCTATATTCGCTGCAGAAGCAATGGCTCGAATTAAAGAGTATAGCAAACAGGGGATTGACACCGAATGTGCCTTCTGTACAGCACCACAATTCGTACCTATACGATTTGATATAGATAATGAGTTTGACTGTACAGAGTGTGGTAAGTCTAGCGCTCTATACGTCACTGTAACTTCTGCGCAAAAAACAAACCCACTTGATGTGTCTCCGTTGCGAGTAAATACTATTATATCCGAAGAACTAGAAGCTCGCGAGAAGATTCAACAAAATGGATAAGCTTGATATTAAAGAGACTGCTTCTATGATACCTCAACCGGTGTCTCCGCCAGAAAATATAAATTTATCTGTGATTGAGGATATGTATAATAAGTTTTATGAGATTAATGATGAACTGAACAAACCGGCATTCGCTCAAGGTAAGCTACTAGAGAAAGATAAAACCTCCGGTCATATACGAGTGCTAAAACACATCATATACTTAACTTTAGATGATTTAAAATCCGTTACTGATGAACCAGAGTCTGTCAAGTTGTATGAAAAAGTCATCGGTGCTATATTGCAGTTACTTGAGTTACTAGAAATTGGAGCTCCAAATGTTAAGGATAATAAGCGTTTAGTCGCAAAATTATTCGGTTACATTTTTTCGTTGCACAATCTACATAATTTATAATATAATAATATATGAAAAATAAAGATTTCCCACCGTCCGGGTCAGTAGTGAATGTTAATAAATGTAAACATGTGAGAGTTATCGTAGATAAGTCCCGCCCTGACTTGCGTATGACTCTATATGAATACTCCCGGTGGGGAGCGATGATCGAGGCTGTCGGTATTATAAGTGGGCATATAGATCGGAACCCACCATCCTCTCGTAAGGACCCGAATTGGGTGAAGCCTATAGCTATACAAAAGTATATTGAAGAAAGAACCCCATCCATGCTACATGAAAACGCAGTAGACCGCGGAATCGCCGAAGTGTTCGAACCATGCACTACATAATAGGTGAACAATTTGATGTCCCACCAGTAGTACGAGGTAAGACAGACCCTAGAACCCTAGAACTCAACCGCCTCTCTCGGCAATTCACCGCCCCCGGCTCATATTCAATTTTCTACATCCGGAAACTTCATAAGAAGGCTAAGATACAGTATACGTTTGTAAATGAAGACACCGGCGACCGGCATACTATAGACTTTGATACAGCCACTGAAGCGGATGCATTAATAGCCAAGTTTAAAGGTGATTCTTTACCTGATTATGAAGATTATTATGCCAGCATATCCAGCTGATCAATAGTCTCCGTATACGTGATCTTGGTCTAGGAATACTCTATAGTCATATACCGGAACCGATATATCATCAACATCCCCAGTGTACGATTTAATAATTATAGGCTCATTGATACCTCCCGGCAACCGCCCCTCTAGTAGGTCGTCATTAACTTGACCTAATGGACCTTCCACTGGCGCCCCCGGTTCATAGCTATAATCGAATCGTTTCGCGGTCATCAACCAGACGTAATGTCCTTGAAGTTGATTTATTTGGCTAACGTCTTGATCAACGCGTTGAGTTATCTCGAAGATCTTCCCTGTCCTCCCGCCCGGTCTCGTCCGGCCATACTCCTCTAGTTCAAAAATATCACCGGCTTTTGGCTCTGCTCCCTCTCCAAAGTTCTTAACATAACTTGGTATGCTGATTATTGCAGTCACCTCATCATCTGACATAATACCAAATTGAGATAGTGAAATCGCATTTTCGTTGAGATTCAATACCACAATAACCTTCACCGGCTCTGTAAAAAGCTGAGTTGGATGTTCTCCGTATATGAAATCTTGCCCGGTCAAGCTATGATTATTAACATAGTAGTTAACCTCTACACCGTAATGGTTGATCTGCTCTTCCCACCACTTAGTATAGTTGTGCCTCTCATGCGGATTAATATCTTTATTAAGATATCTGACAGGTATATCCGAAAACGGCATCGCCGGCACAGACTTATCTTCTATATTTTTACTCATTTAGATAGACAATACCGCCCTAGAGGACCATCGTAGTATATTGTTATTTTAGTTGTACCTAAATCTCTAGGTTCTTCCGGAGAGAGGTTCTTTATATTGTATTGAGATAATATATCCTTAAGATCTTTCGCGTTTAGTATTACACGATGGCTGGACCCAACCGGTCTCTGTCGAAGGACTTCTACCTTTGGATGCTCTGTCGGGTCATTTCGATGAACATCCGGTACCAGCTTTTGAGTCTTTGCACCTAGTCCAATGAAACCGCGTTGTTGCCGGGTTACCGGCTTTTCTTTACCTAAGCAATTGCAATCTGATTCTAATAAACGATAGAAGGTTTTCTCGTACATCCTTTAATTATTTAGTCTAGTCTAATATGTAAACAAAAAAATACCGGCTATAAAGCCGGTATTTCTCGAGGGGATCGTTTGGGGTTAAATTGTTTTACTTAATAAGCTCACCGGCTCCGTAGCCACCAGCTTGTACTTTGTTCGATCCCATATTGGAATTGTTACCTGACTTGAGGTTGGTGTCTGCAAGCTCCTTTGGGTCAGCTTGTGTTTCCGGAATCTTACCGGATTGAGCTTTTCCGCCCTTTCCGCTATAACCTGAAGCTTTCGGCTTGTTTGCTTTATTAGAATTATTCCCGGACTTGAGGTTCGAGTCAGCAAGTGGCCTTGGATCAGCCACTACCTCGATCGAATCCGCAAAAGGCTCTTCGCTATCGTCTCCAAAAGGATCTGAATCGCCGCCGTCTAGGTCTTCAATCTCGGACTCGGGATCAACGTCTAGAAGATCTCCTAGCGATTGATGTAGTTGCTCTGCAACCTCACGTGGAAGTTCTATAGTAAGTGTTTCGCCATCCTCTTCGCCTCCGAGGTCTTCCCCACCGAAATCATCTCCGGCATCAGCAGCAAATGGATCTTCATCCATGGCTGGTAGGTCATCACTCTCCATCAGCGTGTTGTATAGCTTGTCAAATATATTGTCTGGATTGTTCATAATTGAATTGTTGTTAAAAGTATTTATGTTGTCTTGTACCAAATTCTCTGATTTTCCTGCATTTTCTTCAGTTCCTTTATCCTTTTTCTTCTCATACTCCGGAACCTCAGCTTCAAACCCCTCGGCCGCCTCTGGACCAGTATCACTGACCAGTTGAGTTTCTCCTTCAAATTGATCAGGTGTATTATATGTAACCTGACCATAAGCTTCTTCAAGCTGAGCAATTTCCTTTTCACTTTTTAATGGCATAACATTAACTATTTATATCAAATGACCGAAAAATCGACAAAATACTATCTAGGAAACGAAAACTTACCTAATCAACATGCGACCCATGAGTACACCCCGGAGCGCGTCGCTCAACTGAAGAAAGCTCAGAAAAACCTATTATACTTCGCTTCCAACTTCTTTTATATTGTTAATGTGGACTCCGGCCGGGAGGTTATTGAGTTAAGAAATTATCAAAAGCGAGTGATGCGTCTTATGAGAGATAACCGATTTGTTATTGTGATGTCTTCGCGACAATCCGGTAAGACTACTATGATGACAATATACGCTCTATGGGTCGCCTGTTTTAATGCAGATCAGAAGATTGTACTTGTAGCCAATAAGGAAAGTACAGCTAAAGACATATTTGGTCGTGTCCGGTTAGCGTATGAAGAACTGCCTAACTGGGTAAAGCCTGGGGTCATCGAGTATGGTAAAGAGTCTATGGTGTTAGCCAATGGTAGTAGAATAGGTATTAGTACCACCACCGGTACAGCAGCTAGAGGTATGAGCTGTAATGTATTGATATTAGATGAGCTAGCGTTTATTGAACCGTATATTGTAGATGAATTCTGGAAATCAGTGTATCCGACAATTTCTAGCTCAAAGAAAAGTAAGATATTTATAGCTAGTACACCTAACGGTACAGAGAATCTGTTCTACAAACTATATACTGGCGCTGTTCAAGATGCGAACGGTTGGATCGCGGATAAGGTAACCTGGGAGCAGGTACCTGGTCGTGATGAGAAGTGGAAGCAAGATAATATCAAACTTCTAGGTAGTAAAGAAGCCTTTGATCAAGAGTTTGGTTGTGAGTTTATTCAAGCCGGCGATAATATGATGGATGAAAACCTCTTACTCCGGTTACAAGCCTCATGTAGAGAGCCTATGCATTTACTAGAAGAAGGTAGGTATAAGATCTGGGACGAACCTGCTCCTGAGAAGCTATATGTTGTTGGTGTTGATGTGTCAGAAGGCGTTGGAGCCGCCGCCTCTTGTGTTCAAGTCATGGATGTTACTGATTTAAATAATATTCAACAAGTTGCATGCTATCATGATGACAAAATAAGCCCGTATGATTTCGTGTCTAAGTTAGATGAGATATTAAAACATTGGGGCCAGCCACCGGCGTTAATAGAGAGAAACAACTGCGGCGGTCAGGTAGTCGATTTATTAAAAAATAATTTTAGGTACGATAATATTGTAACATATGCAGGTAACATTAAAACAAAAGGCCGTCTAGGTATAATATCTCATACTAACACCAAGTATAGAGGAGTTGTTAATATGAGGTACTGGTTACATGAAAGCAAATGCGTAGTTGTTAGAGACGAAAAACTGCTGAAGGAACTAAAAACCTTCGTTCGCCATAATAACGGGACATGGGGCCATGTAAAAGCCACCGGAGTATTTGATGATCGAGTGATAGGCTTGATGTGGGCAGTGTTTATTTTAAATGAAGATCTAGTAGATACATACTATAACGTAACCGCCACCGGTACTAACGGTAAGCCTATTGCCATCACCGGTTCGGATTATAGCGGTGAATTCGCAGATTTAAATGTAGATGATTCCGGTGACGCAGCTCCGTTTGTGTTTAATAACATAAGTATGGATACGATGTTTGGAGAAAATTTAGAAGATAATCAAGGAGTCACGTACTTACGAGAGCAAGGCTGGACGAGCGGCCCGGGAGCGACCTATAAATAGTATGGGAGATACCGCAACAGCTAGAGCTTCTGCATACGATCCGATGGATCAAGCAGTATTAAACAAATCACGCGCTGATAAGTTCGTCATGATATTACCTATGCCGAAAGCTCTGCGAGAGATTAACGTATCCAAAGAACGTGCAAATGATAGTATCATGCAAAATGCGTTGCAATTTAGCGTCTATGGAGTCGTTGCTCCAGCAATAGTCGTAGATCCGGTAGAGATACCCTTCAGTGGTCAATCCTTTAACTTTACATCGTTCAAGCGTCCAGATTATAGTAACGTCCGGGTCGATTTTAAATTAGATAACCAGTACAACAATTACTGGGTTATATATAAATGGATAAATCTGCTAAACAATTTTAAAGAAGGTTTCTTCTATGCCGAACGACCGGGATTACGGAACGGCCCGGGGTTAGAACCGTATGCTGAGTACGCGACTGATATAACAGTTTACGGGTTAGATGAGTATAATGAAAAACGTATTCAGTTCACATATGTCGGCGCACATCCTATATCCCTAGGGGAGATAAATTACAATTATCAAGCATCAGATGAACTAGTCTCTAATTTTGAATTCGCGTTTAGTCAACTACACACAAAGTTATTATGAGCGAATTGAAAAAATCCGTGTAGGAAATAATAAATACTTTCATAGCAACCAATTTAACTTATTATGGCAAGAACAATACAATCTCCAGGCGTTGAAATCAAAGAAGTTGATCTTTCACTTAGACCGGAACTTCCGATCGGCACAACTGTGCTCATCCCCGGCTTTTCACAAAATGGTCCCACCGAGGAGCTAATTCAAGTAACCAGCGTTAGTGACTTTGAGCAGATATACGGTAAACCTACCACTCCAGTTGAGCGGTACTTTTATCACACCATCCGCTCATCGCTAAACAGTACAGCCAACGTTTATGCATGTCGGATGTCGTATGGTGCAAATTCCGGAGGTACCGTTGCTAACGAATACTCCGCTTTAGTGTACCCGGTATTCCCTCGTCCAACGATCAAGTCGCTTGAATTACTACCCATAGGTCATCCATTAAAGGACAGCTTAGTAAATTATTTTGCCGCTAAGACCAGCATTACTCAAGAGATACATACAATAACTTGGACCACCACTGCCGACGTCGGTCATCCATCCGGAGTAGGTGCAGTGTTAGTTCCTAGTCAAGGTACAATGACTTTTAGAGGCGGTCTCAAAACAAACGTTCAGGAGAGTACTGCTATACCGTTTGATGCATCACCCGGGCAAGTAAAGCTAGGTATTGAGTCAATCACCGGTGTCGATAATGTTAATATTGTTGGTGATCTGGCTAATGGTTGGACAATTACATACACTCAACCAAACTATTTAGATTTACAAAACCTAACAGTAGGTACCAACACAGTTAAGCATGTAGTGCCTGCAGTACCTAGGGTTAACACCGAGTGGTCTATCGGTAATAGCGTATTATCCGGAGGTTCCTTCGACATTCTAGCAGACGATGGAACTGGAGCGAAGACGATAACTATTGCATACGACGCAGATTCTAATGCCATCGCGACAGCACTAACTACAGTCTTCACCGGTACAGCAACAGCAACGTCCAAAACAGCAACAGATCATGTTAGTGCTGGTATGGACCTTGAATTTGATTCCGCAATATTCGTCACAGGTCCGGCAGCCGATAATACTAATGTCGATCCAGACGGACCGGCCGCCGGTCAGGTGCTACCAACAGTAGCTCAAACCGCAGCCGGTTCAACCGGTTCTCCATCAGTAACAACAGACACCAGTGTTACCTTTTCCTGGGTAGACGCTGCCGGTAATCCTTATGATTTCTCTACAGTATATCTAGAGACCGGATCTTCTGAAATTGTCGTAAACTATGTTGCTGTAAATGGTTATAAGCTAACAGATTCAGACACATATTTCCTCGGTGAACCATCAAACATTCAAATACCTTTAGCGAAGTACATACAGTTCCAAGAAAACCGGATTGATTACGGAGACGTAGCTGGACATGTCACAGAGTGGAAGAGTTATGATGAGCTCGAGTACGGTATACCGCAACCCGGAGGAGGCCGGAAGAAGGGCGGAATGGGTCTTATCATGCTCAACACACAGAAGTTGACAATAAATGAGAAGTTCGAAGGGTATTACCTAGGAATCGCTGATAATACGAATTTGAACCCCGCAACTGATTTTGATGGCTTTCTAAAAATGAAAGGCTTTAATAAGATCACAGCCCCACGGAGAGGTACTAATTATACAGACGTCCCAGATGTCCGCCTCAACTTCGCGCTTTCCGCATCCGCAACCGGTATGGGTGGATCAATTAGTGAGGTTATGGAGAATGTATCTCCTTTCGATCTCAATAATCAACAATTTAGTGACGTATTATCCATTGGTGTATTTAAGATTCGTCCATCAACGATGAATCCGGACATCACCAAACTAGATTACGTACTAACCGAAGCACATATTGGTTCTTGTAACTTTTATGGTCAGCAATATCTACAAGAAGGTGGAGAAGCTACATCGTTTTACGTAGAGGATGAGACATCCGAAGCGAAAAGCTTCCGTGTTATCGTTAACCCTAACATCAGCAAGAATGGTGGAGACTGGTACGACGAGAAGAAGGAAGTTACTAAGAAAGTGCGCATAATAACCAACAAGAGAGAGACGCGTTATGCTAGTAAACAGGACTATATCGACAACGCGTTCCTCGATGATGTTGAAGGAGCTGACTTATACGAATATGTTGGAGCGTTACAACGCAAGGTTCTCGATGTACCACAACTACCTGGAAACGTCCGCTTATTACCTAGCGGTGCTACTGAACTAATGCACAAACTTCTGCATGGTGAGAATATGTATGCTCATGGTGCATTTACTGTTGCGGATGGTACCTCTAGAGAAACCGGAAACATTCCGGCAAAGCTAGATAGGATTTTCGAAGTCGCAGAAAACTTAGATCTGTATCCACTAGACATTGTCTGCGAAGCCGGACTAGGTACAGTGTATGTAGGGACTAAAGGCGGAGGCGCTGGTCAAAGATTTGATGATGAGAAATACCATGACATCGATCAACTATATAAAACACAAATACAGCAAGCAGATGACAACACGTTGCATTACCGGACTGTAGCCAATCGATTTACTAATTTCTGTCAAACCTTAAGGAAGGATTGTATAGCAGTCCTAGACAATCTAAGGTATATTTACGTACAAGGTAAAGACGTTACCGTATTGCAAGAAAATTCCGGAAGGTATTTCTCGAAACATATATACTGGCCACTACGTCACTTGTTCGGATCTATTAATTCGTCGTATGCATGTACTTACGGTAACTGGTGCAAGGTCGCAGACCCAGCAAGTAACCGACAAGTATGGGTACCGCCTTCCGGTTTCATCGCCGCTGCCATGGCCAATACAGATTCTAACTTCCAACCATGGTGGGCGCCAGCTGGCTTCACACGAGGAATACTAAACAACGTCAACGACGTCGCTTGGATGCCGAAACAAAAACACCGGGATCAGATGTATAAGATTGGAGTCAATCCAATCGCGATGTTCCCTAACGATGGTTTTGTAATCTTCGGTCAGAAGACATTGCAGTCGAAGCCTAGTGCGTTCGATCGTATTAACGTACGCCGGATGTTCTTATACGCTCAACGAGCGGTCCGTCAGACTATCAAGTACTTCGTGTTCGAGCCAAATACTTTATTTACACGTCAACAAGTTATCAACGTCTTGACTCCAATATTTGAACGTATCAAACAAACACAAGGATTGTACGATTACATGATTGTGTGTGATGACCGGAATAATCCACCTGATGTTATCGACCAGAATGAGATGGTCGTAGATATATACCTCAAACCAGTACGTAGTGCAGAGTTCATCTTATGTAACTTCTACGCAACCCGTACAAGTCAAGATTTCAGCGAACTGATAGCGTAAAAACACTAACCTCTTATTAAATAATTATACAATGGCCAAATTAGAACAAACCATAACCGACTTTTATAGAGTAGCACAGGAAAGAGACTTCGCACGCGATTTCCAATTCCGTGTATTAAGTATTAACCCTGGTGGATCTTCTGCCGTAACTTTCTCTGAGGATGACCTGGTATACGTTAAGGGCGGTCAAATACCGACCCGGACGATTGTCAGTCATGACGTCCCATATATGGGGCTTCAATTCCGCCTCCCGGGCGCCGCACAATATAGTGGAGACTTTCAGGCCAACTTCTATTGTGATGTTAACTCTAGAATCCGCCAGTTGATGGAAGAATGGTCTTTCCAGACATTTGATGACTCAACAAGTCAAGGTGATTATTTTATGCCGCGAGAATCCTCCTACGTCGAACTAGTTCAACTAGACTCTCAGTTTGAGACTACTGCTATATACAAGTTGATTGGTTGCTTTCCTACAACTGTCGGTGATATACAATACGATATTGGCGGAACCGGTAATGCAGTCGAGTTTCAAGTTAATCTATCCTATCATTTCTGGCGAAGAACCGGATAACGGTAGAAGAAACTAGCACATCTGATAAATATTATTAGATGTCCAATAGAACAGTAATACAAAACCTCCCGGGTACCGACCTAGTACTGTCTCCAACTAAATTTTTAGAGTCGTTATCTAGGTGGGCAACCGCACCGGCAGCACAGTACTTATGGTTGGTTCGATTTGAGAGTAATACACCGCTAAATGGCGGCACCGGCGGTCCACTAAGCCCATTTCCTCGCACATTATCATCACAAGGCTCTAGAGGTATACATGGGTTAGAGGGTACTAACGTCGCACATGGCTCTAGACGAACTGCAGACTCTGGAGAAGAGTGGAATATCCACCGTGACGTTAATTACTTTGCAACTGATGCATATTCTAACAACCCACATCAAGGCTGCATGCTAATACAGGGTATCAATATTCCCGGTGAGCAAATAAGCATCGGGTATGCTGGTGTCGAATCTAGAGGCGGTATATTACCTATATTGCATGGTAACGAGCGTTTAGAGCCGCAAGAGCTGACCATGCAAGCATATGAAGGTAATACATCTTTTGTTGATACTGTTATAAGACCATGGATAATATTGACCGGTCACTACGGACAAGTCGCGAGAGGCGACAACGTGAATCTCAAATGTAATATAATAGTAACTCAATTTGCTAAAACGATTGGTAGAGAAGTGGATGAGCGAGTAATTGCTCCATCTGATAGATCAGCACCGCCTCCATCAGTGCACCCTCAAGAGAATACTATAATCGAAAGAAAGCAGTTCAAATTTTATAACGCCTCACCCATCCGGATGGATGCTTCTGACTTGACATACGCACCTGATCAAGGCATGCTAACTAGAAATATAACTTGGGCATATACTCATTATACCACGCGGAATGGTGCCGGGTCAAACCACCGAAAAGGCGCGACCGCATTGAATGTAACTGAAGTATTAGACACCTGGTATAACGGTTCTGGCGGTAGTGGTGATCATTGGAAAAATATATCTGACGGTTTTCATAAAAAGATGAAGAGTCAGCTACAAAGGCAAAACAATTCTTCCGCCAACCGGAATTATGCAAATGCTACTGGTGGAGAGTTCGCCGGATTTTCGGGAATGTCGTCCGCCTTAAAGTTTGGAGAGAACCAACAACTGTCTGTTGATGAGATGAGAGCAAAGCTAAAGGTATATGGCCCGCAAGGAGAAGGATATTCTAAAAGCTTCAAAACTCCAGGGGCAACATTCGAAACTCGCTGGAAAGCGGTACCAGTTCGAAATTTATGTATGGAGAGAGGCAAAGGTGATGCATGTAAGCCACCGCCGCCTCCACCCGGAAGCGCCTTAGATAAAATCCGCAGCTCCCTCAGGAACCTTGGGAAGCTGGCCAGAAATGCCCGCGGCTTCGCCGCTTCATTTAAGCGGGTAGGTAAAGCAAAGGGTGTTAAGGGCAAGATAGGCGCTTTGGGTGATTTAAATAAGAGCTTTGGTAAGATGTCTCCTGGTAAGTCTGGTGGTAAGCATAAGACATTAGGAGGAGGCATGCCGAAGGCAAAGACCGCAAATACGCGAGGAAAAGCAATCGGAAACGCCGGGTCGGTCGTTGATGATGCGAAGAAAGCTGCTCGAGCCATCACCGGTGGCTCTAGATCCAAAGGCGCGCAATAATAATATATGTCGTTTAAATATAAGGCGTACCTGCCTACGTTGGATAAGTTTGTAGATATGACTGAGCTCAGCACTCAGAGTTATATCAACATAGTTAAGTACATTAGTAATAGAGATGATGAACTGATCGTCGAAGCTTTTGAGGATATAATTAAATCTAGAGTCACAAAGAGCGTGTATAACAAGCTCACCCGCTTAGATAAGTTCTTTATCCTATGCACCGTCCGGTCAATTTGTATCGGTCCGTTCCTGTCGTTAACGTTCGAAGACGAGAAAAGCAAAAAGCAATACACCTCTCGCGTTAACATAATACAGATATTACAAAGCATTGACAATATTACAGAGAAGTATACACGAAACATTAAAGTGTCAGATAACGTGAGCTTAACCCTTGGATGCCCTCGTCACTTATCAACCAGCAGCGAACATGAGCTTCTTCTTAGCTGTATTAGTAATATTATTATAGGCAAAACGAATCATAACTTCGTTGATATGACAGATAGTCAAAAAGGAAATATTATAGACTCGTTACCAACAAACGTATTACCGCGAGTGGTAGAGTATATTGAGGATATTAACAGATCCTACGGAGAAGTGGTTATGTTTAAGAAGGTTAACCCTTATATAGACGCGGCGGAAACCGAAGAATACACCGTTAATATGTTTGATAACTCATTAATTAGCTTCCTAATAACATGCTATACTGAAAATCTCAAATCTATATACGAGATCATATATGTTCTAGTGAAACGATTAAACTTCTCCGGAGAATTTGTACATTCTAGTACGTTCGCTGAAGTTAAAATGTATCTAGATTTATATGAAGATGAGATGAAAGAGCAGGAGAAAGCCATGCAAGATCAGCAGCAGTCGAATCAAGGTAGCTCACCGGCCCCGATAGGAAACCCTGTCGCACCGAATTTCTAGACTTGTATTTCTATAACTAAGTATTAAATATTAAGAGATGAGCAGCTATAATAATATATTAAAGGAGCTAGATAAGGTAAACGAGACCTGTGAATCTCAGATTTTCATTCCGTCCCTACAGCAGGATACAACTGTTAAGCCTATTAATATTAAAAAGCAAAAAGATATTATAAAGTCTTCTATTGATCCGTCAGCAACTAGTATAACATTTAATCTGTGTATTAATAGAATCATCAGAGAGTGCACCGGTAATAAAGATATATTAGTATCTGATAAACCAGCAGTCATCATCGCAATGAGGAGAGAGAATATAGGTACGACATACAAAGGTGACATCGACGGAGTCACTGTTGATGTTAATCTACCTGATATTATAGACAAGTATCAGAGTTTCGAAAATACCTTAGTGTATAAGAAGAAAGTCACCTCCGGGAATATAACAATAAATCTAACAATCCCAACCTTATCCGTCGATGATAAATTCATGTTAGCATGCTCTCATGTCGTAAAGTCACCTAAGGTCGGTGATATGAAGCAGGTAAGTGATAATATTGGTGAGATGTTCGTCTTCGAAGTCGCGAAGTTTATTAACAGTATTCAATACAAAACGACTACTGCGGAAATATCCGGTGACACTCAAGTCAATTCCGTTCGTTTCGATGACCTACAAGCTGTTCAGTGCATAAAGTTGGTAGAGATGTTACCAGTATCAGTAACACATGATATTGTAAAGTATATTTCTAGTTGCCGTGAGTATGAAGAGAAGTTCACTGCTATAACAGTAGATGGTAAAGAATTAAATTTACCTCTAGACGCTAGTATATTTACGTTAGAATAAGGGTTGTTGTATAAATACTTACATAACCCTTTATGGATCCGTCTCAACAACAGTCTTTTGATGAGCTGACCGGAGAAATCCGCGCACTCAATAAGAACTTAGCTGATCAAACCAAAGATCAGCATAAGACAAAAGCCCCTACCGCCCCGGCTGATGATCCCGCTGGGAAACAAGGCACTCCGCCTAATGATAATAAGTTCTTAGAAGCAACACGCAACCTGCACGAAAAGGTAATCGGCCCGGCACTGGCGAAGCAGATCGCCATGGCCACCGGTCCTTCTACTGTCGGTGAAAAGGCGCAAATAGCTGGGGCTGATAAAGAGACAGCTTCGAAGATATCTGACATGGGTAAGTCTGTTGTGGGTAGTAATAAGTTGTTGGAACAAGTCGCCAGCACAGCTGAGTCTGACCTCCAGCAATCTGCAGAAAATCATGAAACATCACAGACCGAAAAGTTAGTTAAAGAGAAAAAGAACACAGTCTGGATAGCTGGGTTAGATGATAAGGCTAGTAAGCAATTCGGTGGGATGTTCGGTGGTCTCAAAAAAATGTTCGGTAAAACTACACCGGCAAAAGCCGGTCCGCCATCACCGGAAGATGATGGGATGGGATTCTGGGGATGGTTAGGAGTGATCTTGCTCGGATTTAGTGGTATGATACTACCATTAATAACCGGGGCAATTACCGGCTTGTTTGCTATCGTAGGAGGTCTGTTCACTCTACCGTTAACGGCGTTCGCATGGGCCGGCGGTCTGCTTATTGACATAGTAACCGCTCCCCTTAAGCTAGTGTTTAAAGGCATTAAAGGGCTATTTTCAATCGGTCAGTGGTTTGGTGGTCTAGTCGGTAAAGGCGCGACATATCTAGCAGGTAAAGTTGGTGGTTGGTGGAAAAGTATTAAAGGAGGATTTAGTTCATTGTTCGGTGGTAAAGCCGCCGGAGTTGCGTCAAAAGCCGGTGCAAAAGGAGCGACGAAAGTGCTAGCCAGTTCCGCCACCGCAGCCGCTGACGATGTTGCTAAAGGAGCTGCTAAAGGGATGGAAGCTGGAGCCAAAGCCGGAAAGAAGACCGCGATGAAGACCGCTGCAAAAGGCATTCTTAAAGGCGCTGCGCGCCTTGCTGGTCCGGTTGCCGCCTTAGGCTTCATGGCCTTTGATGGTATCTCCGCCGGGATGGAAGAATACAAAAAATCCGGTAGTTTGCTAGCGGCTGCAAAGGAAGGAACTGCTGGAGCACTAAGCGGTTTAACATTTGGTTTAGTCTCGCAAGAAACTATATCCGGAGCCATGAGTGCGATCGGTGATGGTATAGGTTCAGTAGTCAATGGTACAGCTAAGCTATTAACTGATCCAATCGGAGCTATTGGAGACGCGGGGAGCGCGATTAGTCGTCATGCTAGTAGTTTATTAGATTCAGCCACCGGTTGGTTATTTGGAAGTCCTCATGCAACACATTATATTAACAAGTCTGGAGATGATATACATGATAGTAGCTCATCACTAGCCGACTCTGCATCTAGTATGGTAGGCGCTGGTAAAGTAATGGCGAAGCAAGCTGTTTCAGCCGGTTCCAGTCTAGTGTCGTCCGCTGCTGATATGGTAGGCTCTTCCGATGCTTGGCAGAAAGGAACTGAGTTAGCGAGTAAGGGACTATCAAAAGCCGGAGATACAGTACAAACTCAATGGGCAAAAGCCGGCGACGCACTGTTGAGCGCATCTCCACCGCTAAGGGGAGTAAAATATTTATGGGATACTGTATCCGGTTGGTTTAGCGATAGCGAGGATGAGGTTAAAAAAGCCACCTCCGGCTCCATCGATGGTACCGGAGCAATAAAAGCCGCCGGTGATGGGGTCACGAGCCAAGCTGAATATATCTTAAAACTAGTAGGTCAAATCTTTAAGGATGTAATCGTCCCGCTCGAGACGTCTGTCGGTTCATTGACCGGTGGAGAGATGTCACCAGAGGATAGAGAGGCCGCGGCGAGGAGAAAGAAATACGAAGGTAAAGGATTTTCGAGCCTAGCTTCCGAAAATAAGTACAGAGGTGAAGATGGGGTAGTGAGAAATAATAACGGAACCGAAGTAAGGATGGATCGAGATGATCTAAATAAATATGCTCCAAAGAAGACCCTGACAAAACCCGCTCCTGAACCGAAGGAAGAGAAAGGCTGGTGGGATAAGCTCGTTAGTTGGAACTCAGACCGGATGAAGCAAGAAGGTACCATCATGGAGTCGCAAGCCCGCGCCATGGGCTACCTGCAGGAAGACCCTAAACTAAAAAAGCCTATAAATATGCTTAATGAAACTGACCAGTTCAATGGCCAGAAAGACATGATTGATCAAAACCGGCAAATGATCGCTAAATTAGATAAAATATGTGAATACCAACAGCAGCAATTAGACCTTGTAGATGCTGGTAATAAAGACAGAAGAACACAGACGGACTCAGTGACTGAAGCTGCCGGTAGCGGTGGAGATACAACGGTTGTAAATAATACTAATCAAGCAGCCATAATCCCGACTACTGAAGGTAGCAATGACTTGACGCGATTCCGAAGCCGAATAACAAACTTTGCATAATATGTCGTATCAAAAAAATCTATTTCAAATTGTTAGCAAAAAACCGGAAGGCTCCGGTAATATGCAAACCGGTGCCGCTCCAGAGCTACATCATATAGGTCCAGACTACTCAAAAGGTCTGATAACAACCCATTTAGATAAAGAGACATTCGTTAATGTGAAAGATCAATTTCCGTGGAGCAATTCCCCGCAACGCGCAATAGATGAAGCTCCATATATAGATCTAGTTGAGATGGACATAACCGCGAACCCGATGCTCAATCAAATAGCTACAAATCTTGCTGTTGGTGGTAACCTCATCCCGGAAGCGTATAAAAATACAATCAAACAAAAGATGACCGCGGTTGTTGAGCATGAGGATGGGAGCAGCGCCCAAATGGCAACCGGTGGAGCGACCGATAATTTCATGAACGCGCTGGACACCGTGGTGAACAACAACTCAGCCAGTTCAGTGGCACCCGGAGACACGCTATTCCCGTACGATAATATGTATACTACAAAACCTACCGGGTTCCGTTACATTATGCCGTATTTTACACAGAATTGGAAGACGCTATCGAATGCATTCGGTAGTGATGCTGGAGAAACCGGTAGCGGTCTAGGCTCCGGTGTAATCGGCATGGGGAAGCAGGTCTCAGAAATAGTTTCAAATATAGGCAAAGCCGGCGGGTTGAATTTCCTTTCACCCGGGCAATATGTCGAGCAGTCTAAATTTTACGGCTTCCCTGGTAGAGAGAAAACTTACACATTCGGTTTCCCGATAGCTAACACCCGACCCTATGCTGGTATGACAGCAGAAGAGACAATATCACGAAACTGGCAGCTGCTATACCTTTTAGTGTACCAAAACACACCTAACCGATTGACCCGGGACCTCATCCTACCTCCATGTATATACGAAGCACATGTCCCTGGTTGCTGGTATGCGAAATATGCTTATATAAGTTCGCTGACTATTGATTTTTTAGGCACTCGGCGAAATATGACTATATCAATCCCTGAGTATACAGATCATGAGTCTAGAGATAACATAAGGATACCATCAATTATACCAGATGTGTATCAGGTTACTATTAGCGTGACGGAACTAGTAGGTGAATCGCAAAACATGCTTCACCATATGATGAAAGGAAAGCATGTGATGATGAGTGCAAATGATAGCTCTGTAGATTCAGAAGGTTTCGCTGACCACGGTTTTAATGGCACTGATGCCGGTGGTCACATGAGGGACATGATCCCTTTCATCGGCAAACACAACCCCGGTGAGGATGTAAGATCCACTGATGTAGGTAGATCATCCGGGCGACAAGGAATTAATATATAGATGATCGATTTTGGTAAATATCACAACCGGATGAACCTAGGTCTGCTAGGAGAGCGCCGTTATGAGAATATTTTTAGGATGTATATGACCGGGGATTATAAGACCTATAATATATTACAAGCTATCAAGCTCCCTGATGATCTAGATGCTGGTATATATGAGATAGAAAAAGCCCCTCCTCGCATGCCATTAACTGTACTAAGTTACCGGGTGTATGGTTCCATGGACCTATGGTGGTTGATATGTCTCGCTAACAATATTGATGACCCTACCAGTTTCATAGAGCCTGGGGTAGAGATAAGAATAATAAAACCGGAGTATGTTAATGACATAATTGCCGGCATACAAGCACAGTTACGTTAGTATGCAACTCGAGCTCCTAGACGACCGCTCGTACTTTTTCAAGCTACTCATATACAATGAGGACGGAAAGTACACAAGGTTGAGAAAGAATAGCCTTGTAGAGTTTGTTATTGAAGATAATATCCTAGACTTCTATCATAAAGGATTTTTCATCATGAAAAATAGCCATGACGCTATTGAGCGGCAAACGCAGCGAATGGAGGGAGACACGACTATACCAATAGAGACCTTTAGGTTTAGAGGCGATGCTCGAGATTATATAAGATTTGAGTTACACGTTAACCTAGACGATGATCTAGGAAGCGCAGAGAAGATAGAATCGGAGTTTTACTCCATGGCATTTGATTTTGTAATAACACATATTGAAGACTTACCGGCTGAATCAACAGCCGGGAAGAAGAAAAAGCTATACTTCCATGATAAACGATGCCAACGCCTAATTGAGAGGGATCTATATTGGCATTCCGGACAGGCTGCCATCCGACAGGGAGAGACTGCTTACAACCGCCCATTATCTCAAATGTCTAACGAAGAGAGGACTATCCGGACCGGTGTCGGTATTAAGGACATTATACAAACTGCACTACCCGGGTCAAAATTTTCTAAGGATTGGGACCCAGGTTCCCGCCCGGTATTTTATACTACTCCCGGGAATTCTAAAGCGATTGATGATTTAGAGGCAATGTTTAATAAGCATGTGAGTAGTGATGATACTGACAACCAACCTAGTATCCTCCGGTTAGAGAGATATACTAACACGTGGTCATTGAATCCATTGTCTTATTATTTCGAGCGAGCGTATGATAAATCAACCAACCTACCGGGGATTTATCAAAACGAGATATTTTATATTAGTGCTGAGGTAGATGCCTCCGCTAGCGAAGGCAAAGCACCGAAATCTCCCACCGGAGTCCAATCTCCAGTAAATAATGTACACTTACCGGGTATGAGCGAGATCACTAATTATGTTTTCAGTGAGATGCCCGGTTCAGATCAGCAGACGTATATAGTTTCTTCACCTATAACTACGTACAATGCAAAGACTAGAGAGTTTAAGTTCTTCCATGAGAAGACAGCCATTACTAATATGTATGATTACTTTAAAAACACTATCACAGGTACTGTAATGGGTGGTGTAGACGGTCCTCATACCGAATTCTTCATTAATAATACTAAAAAGACTAATAGAAATGTTCAGCTACTACACTCAACTGACGGAGATGACCTTGGAGTGCTCATCAAATCAAGAAACCGGGTGATGAGACAGGCATTGTACGGTGGACCGGCCATCCTATTCGATATTAAAGGTAGCTCTAACCGCAGGGCCGGCCGTTTTATATCAGTCGATCGCCGGAATCCGTACCATGAGAACGATTTTGATAGCAAGCTCCTCGGTCAGTACTTCATAACCCAGGTAACTCACCGCATCAACGCCGCTGGATATACCAACTCCATCATGGGGTCTAAACCATACTACTATAATACAGTAGAATTTAACAACGATATAAACTAAAGTGAATATAAAAATAGTAGATCCGGAATTAGTTAATATACATGTAGAAAACTGTGTCGATTTACAAGGTAAGTTGACAGACTTCACCAAGATCTTAGAGGAGTATCCTGATGAAGCGGTCATATCTAACATACACCAGCACTGTAAACATAAATGCGATTCAATATACAGTGAAATCAGCTTCTTTTCCTCCATGCACGACAATAATTTACCTATTGATGGTAACCCGACGGGTGCTCTCTCTAGCCTGTTAACAGAATCTCCTACGATTAGTAGAATATACGGAGAGTTAAACGATGATGAGTATTTAATATTAGATGAAGTGGGTAATCCTCAATATCGCAACAGTAATACCGAGGTCCTCGCAGAAACTAGAAGGCCTTCCGGCACCGGTAAGACAGAATCCAACCAATTTTGGAAAGAGATCCCAGAAACTACTGGATTAACTGTAGATCTAGTAAAACAATCCGGATTTGAGTCATTATCTACGTGGTTTTTGATGTTCTGGTTAGATAGATACCGGGTTTCTCATAAGAAAGTAAAGACAGCCTTACAAAACACATACCCAGATAGTGTATATTACAATAATTTTAGTGAAAGTGTCGGGAATTTGAAGAATATTGAGTTTATAAAGAACACTCACACTATGGATATGACAGATATCACTAGCGAGAATGATGTACCATACCCATATAGTAGTATTTTAAACTATATCATGAGTGATGCTGAAAAACGCGCTAGTTTAGATCTATCAAAAAAGACTCACGAGGTCTTTCGCCGAAATATCGCACCGCTCCTAGAGGATTACACTGATAGCGCGCAACCACATGGTGTAAATTTAGTAGTTGATGCAAGTCACTATGACAGAATGAAGCAACTAGTGACCGACATCCACACTACCCTACAGACATCATTAAAACAGATGTATGATGTGCTACTATTTATATCTAATAATATTAATTCACTAAAAGTGCCTAATGTTATATATAAGAAGTACGTCGAAGGTCTAATGATAGACGTTGATTTAATGAAAAACCGCGCGAAAAAGCTTCAAACTGAGGTTACTTTAGAGAGTACACTGAAATCAGCCAACTAGTCTTGATTAAGATCAACAACTTCGACTTCAACTGAATCTTTAACTAGTTGCTTCATAATATCTTCGCGAGATAGCAGGACTTTGGTCTGCTGCTCCGCATTCGCAATACCTTGCTTTGATCTTATGTCCATCATCTTGACTTCTTTTTGCATTTCACCCTTTTTCCGCTGTAGTAGAACCTTATTAAGGGTATCTATCGCAGAAGCCGACGCTCTAATTAGCTCTGCAAGGGATTGACACTCTCTAGCATCCGGAGAACCTGCTGTATACTCTTTTACGTTAGATATTACATCTAGACTGTTCTCAATCAACTCACTAGAGGTTTTTAATATAAACTCCTCGAGATTATCATCAGTAACATCAGTCCGCTCCCGAGCCGCCGTCCTAGCTACTGCATCTGCGTCTTTTAGTTGTGATACCAGCTCATCAACCATGTCATCTGGAAATATATCATCACTCATTACTAATATTTATCCAAAATAGTTGATTAATACACTGTATAGTATATAATCAATATATGATAACGGTTGAAGTACAAGGACACGGTAAATTCGTCATAGCAGCTAACAGGTTAGACGAATTACTTAAATGGTTAGCGCAAAATTCCATGCCTGTAGAGGGTAATATTAGATCTCTACATGATGATGAAACACTATTGAATGAATAGTATGTCTATTAACATAAGATTAAAAAAAACACACCCGGACGCCAAGCTTCCGGAAGCCAATAATGAGGAGGTAGGTGGTGGTGATACAGGATACGACCTAGTTGCTGTCGAAAGCGCTAAAATCCCCTCCGGAGGCAGTAACAATGTCGCTGTTGGGTTGACGTTAGCTGATATAACCAGCGGGTACTGGATTCGCATCGAGCCTAGAAGTGGTCTAGGATTTAAACATAGCATACAACCACATTTAGGTGTTATCGATAATGGATATCGAGGAGACTTAGGAGTAAAGCTATACAACTTCGGGAATTGCCCACACTACGTCAAGAAAGGCGACAAAATCGCTCAATTAGTAGTGTATAAGCTGCTACAACCGACCTTTGAGTTTGTTGATAGTGTTACATCGACGAAGCGAGGAGCAAAAGGCTTTGGCTCCTCGGATACACCAGCACATAAGGCTGAAGATTTAACTAGGCCTCCCTTCGCTAAGAGAACCTCGCCACCACCGTCAGAGACTACATCGACCGGTAGTGAGACTGCGATTTTTTCGAGGATTTTCGAGAGACCTGGGTCTAGACCGGAGATAAACCCATGGACGTTCACCGATGTACAGGCATTAAACGACTGGGCCAAAGAAAACCCTCATGTTGATGAGGAATACTACGATAACTTACTTGAAGCCACACAGTTTAACATCAAGAATATAAAGAATGTTTGAAAACCTATGGATTGAAAAGTATCGCCCGAAGACATTAGATGATATCTGCCTTCCGGATAATGTAAAGAGCAAGTTTAGAGAATTTGCCACCGCGAAAGAGGTACCTAACCTATTATTTGTTGGAAATGCCGGCATAGGTAAGACCAGTTTAGCGAAGATTGTAGTAAATTCGATCCTAAATTGTCAATATTTGTATATTAATGCTAGCGACGAGAATGGCATTGATACTATCCGCACCAAAGTAACCCGTTTCGCTCAAACGAAGAGCTTGGATGGTGGTATTAAGGTTATTATATTAGATGAGGTAGATGGTTTAACTCTAGATGCTCAACGAGCCCTCCGGAATACGATGGAGGAGTATAGTAGTCACTGTAGGTTTATACTAACTGCGAACTATAATCACAAGGTTATACCACCTCTACAGAGCCGGACTCAAAGCTTCGACTTAACACCTAAGCTGAGCGACTGCAACACTCGAGTAACTCATGTACTAGAAGAGGAGGGTGTGGAATTTTCCGAGAACGACATATATGAGCTTGTTAGGTGCCACTACCCGGACTTAAGAAAGTGTATTAATGAAGCTCAGAAGAGTGTATTAGATGGAAAGTATGTTCAGAATGACAAATCCCGGCATGATAAGTTCGTTACTAATGTGTATAAACTGATCGCTCCGCGGACTGTGTTAAAACTACGAGCGAAAATCATTGAGAATGAGGCTGTTTTTAATGGTGACTACCCAGAACTGCTACGTACACTATTTAATCACGTCTGCGCCGCTGAGATCTCAGACAGTCTAAAGCAACAACAACTTCTAGTTATATCAGAGTACATATATAGATCGAGTTTCGTGCTCGACCCGGAGATAAACTTCTTTTCCTGCCTGCTTATGTTAGCAGACAAGACATCTTAACCCATATACCCTGCAGTATATGAAGTAGCCGCTAGCGCATTCGGTTGCTTCGTGTCAGCAGTTGGTAGACTCTTGTCTCCTTCTTTAGATTTTGTGTTATCCACAGGATCAACGAAAGGATTCTCGCCAGCCTCTAGCTCAAGCTCTTCTGGTTTAATCGTCACCTCACCCTCTCTTTTCTGTGAATCTGGGATAGGTGATAGGTTAATACCGGTGTCGATTTGCTCCAAAAACCCGGTCGGTAATTCTAAAAAATCAAGAAACAGTCCCGGAGCCTTTTCTAGACAAACATCAGCAAAGTACTCGTTACTCGCTCCAACATCTTGTTGAGTGCCTCCTGAAACTTGTGGCCTTAACGTTTTGACCGAACTTACTCGGATATTTAGATCAGATTCGATAAATTTCTTCACCTGCTC